>Ga0065711_1007538_pt1 | contig 14683 bp, 15 predicted proteins | sample Hoacrofraction12_FD_59098 | JGI IMG/M metagenome (GOLD analysis project Ga0065711, IMG submission 59098) | Hoatzin crop microbial communities from Cojedes, Venezuela - Epithelial fraction 12 v2 (version 2) | ecosystem: Host-associated > Birds > Digestive system > Esophagus > Crop | place... | reverse complement strand
GATCCTGAACTCGACCATTTCATGGTCACTGCAGCCGAGTCTACCTCCGACCTTCACATCTTCCACCAGTCCCTCCTTGTTTGTTAATACAAGGTCCAGCAGAGCGCCTTTCCTTGTTGGTTCCTCCACCACTTGCATCAGAAAGTTATCATTGATGCTCTGTAGGAACCTCCTGGATTGCGAATACATATCTGTGTGGTCTTCCCAGCTGATGTCAGGGTGGTTGAAATCCCCCATGAGAACCAGGGCCTGTGATTGTGAGTCTCACAGGTTAGCAGGAGAGCACATGAAGGGCAGTACAAAGGAAGTCCAGCCAGTAAGTCAGCTTCATCAGGGCCAAACTTTAATGCCTCTGTGTAAACACTTGCAGCATGGGGAATAAACGAGAGGAGTTAGAGACATGTTCATGGCTGCAGGGCTATGACCTTTTTGGCATCATGGAAATATGGTGGGATGGCTCCTATGACTGGAGTGTTGGAATGGAAGGATACAGGCTCTCTAGGAAGGACAGGCAGGAGAGATGAGGAAGGAGTGTCTCCCTCTGTGTCAACAACCAACTGGAGTACATGGAGCTCCACCTGCGGATAGATGAGGAGCCAGCTGAGAGCTTATGGGTCAGGATTACAGGCAGGGCAAGTACAGGTGACATTATAGTGGGGATCTGCTACAGGCCACCCAAAATGGAAGACCAAGTGGATGAGAGCCTTTATGAGCAGATAGGAGCAGCCTCATGTTCACAAGCCCTGGTTTTCAGGGGGGACTTCAACCACCTCGATATCTGTTGAAGAGACAACATAGCAGCAACACAGCAGCAACACATAAGCCATCCAGGAGATTCCTGGAATGTGTTGATAATAACTTCCTTCTCCAAATGATAGAGAATCCAACGAGTAGAGGTGCTATGCTGGACCTTGTTCTCACCAGCCAGGAGGGGCTGATGGGGAATGTGAAGCTCAAGGGCAGCCTTGGCTGCAGTGACCTTGAAACGGTGGAATTCAAGATCCTTAGGGCAGCGAGAAGTGGACACAGCAAGCTCAATATCTTGGACATTAGGAAAGCAGACTTTGGACACTTCAGGGACCTAGTGGGTAGCGTACAGTGGGATAAAGCCATGGAGGGAAGAGGAGCCTGAGAAAGTTGGTTAATATTTAAGGATGTCCTCATCCAAGATCAGGAGCAATGCATCCCCTCAAAGATGAAGTCAAACAAAAACACCAGGAGGCCTGCATAGATGAACAAGGAGCTCCTGAACAAACTCAAACACAAAAAGGAAGCCTTCAGAGGGTGGAAGCAAGGACAGGTAGCCTGGGAGGAATACAGAGATACTGTCTGAGCAGCCAGGGATTAGGTTAGGAAAGCTAAAGCCCTGATAGAATTAAATCTGTCCAGGGACATCAAGGGAAACAAGAAAAGCTTCTGTAGGTACATCAGTGATAAAAGGAAGACTAGGGAAAATGTGGACTCTGGAAGGAAACGGGAGACCTGGTTTCTCAGGATACGCAAAAGGCTGAGGTACTCAATGACTTTTTTGCCTCAGTCCTTACCGGCAAGTGCTCCAGCCACACTGCCCAAGTCACAGACAGCAAAGGCATGTACTGGGAGAATGAAGAACTGCCCACTGTAGGAGAAGATCAGGTTTGAGACCATCTAAGGAACTTGAAGGTGCACAAGGCCCTGGGACCACATCCTTAGGTCCTGAGGGAACTGGCAGAGGAAGTTGCTAAGCCACTGTCTGTGATATATAAGAAGTCTTATCAGTCCAGTGATATTCCCACTGATTAGAAAAGGGGAAAAATAACCCCCATTTTTAAAAAGGGTAAAAATGAAGACCTGGGGAACTACAGGCCAGTCAATCTCATCTCTGTGCCTGGCAAGATCCTGGACCAGATCCTCCTGGTAACAATGCTAAAGCACATAGAAAATAAGGAGGTGACTGGTGGCAGCCAACAAGGCTTCACTAAGGGCAAATAGTGCCTGACAAATTTGATGGCCTTCTATCATGGTGTTACTGTGTTGGTGTGCAAGGGAGGAGTAACTGGTGTCGTCTACCTGGGCTTGAGCAAAGCATTTGACACTGTCCCGCATGACTTCCTTGTCTCTAAATTGGAGTGACAAGGATTTGATGGATGGACAACTTGATAGATATGGAATTGGCTGGATGGTAGCACTCAAAGCTTGTGGTCAACATCTCAATGTCCAAGTGGAGACCAGTGACAAGTGGAGTTCCTCACGGGCAAGTACTGGGACTGATGCTGTTTATCTTCTTTGTCGGCGACATGTGCAGTGGGATTGAGTGCACTCTCAGCAAGTTTGCTGACAACACTTAGCTGTGTGGTGTGGTCAATATCCTGGAGGGAAGGGACGCCATCCAGAGGGAACTTCACAGGCTTGAGAGGTGCACCTGTGTGAACCTCGTGAGGTTCAACAAGGTGAAGTACAAGGTCCTGCACCTCGGTCGGGGCAATCCAAAGCGCAAAAAAGAGTCTGGGCAGAGGATGGATTGAGAGCAGCCCTGCTGAGAAGGACTTGGGGTACTGGTGGATGAAAAGCTGGACATGAGTCATGAATGTGCGCTCACAACCCAGAAGGCCAACCATATCCTGGGCTGCATCAAGAGAAGTGTGGTCAGCAGGTCAAGGGAGGTTATTCTGCCCCTCTTCTCTGGTCTGGAGAGACCCCACCTGGAGTCCTGCATACAGCTCTGGGGTTCCCATCACAGGAAAGACATGGTCCTGTTGGAGCAGGTCCATGGAGGATGACAAAAATGATCAGAGGGCTGCAACACCTGTCCGACAAGGAAAGGTACAGAGAGTTGGGGTTGTTTAGTGTGGAGAAGGGAAGGCTTAGGGGACACCTTAAAGCAGCCTTTCAGTACCTGAAGGGAGCTTACAAGAAAGTTGGAGGAGGAACATTTTACAAGGGCCTGTTGCAATAGGACAAGGGGTAATGGTTTTAAACTGAAAGAGAGTACATTCAGACTAGGTATAAGGAAGAAATTCTTTAATATGAGGGTGGTGAGGCACTGGAACAGATTACCCAGAGAATCAGAAGATTGTTAAGGTTGGAAAAGACCTCTAAGATCATTAAGTCCAACTGTCAACCCAACACCACCAAACCTACTAAACCATGTCCCGAAGTGCCACACCTATACGTTCTTTGAACCCTACAGGGATGGTGACTCTACCACTTCCCTGCACGGCCTCTTCCAATGCTTCGCAATTCTCAGTAAAGAAATTTTTCCTAATATCTAATCTAAACCTCCCCTGATGCAACTTGAAACATTTCCTCTTGTCCTGTCGCTACTTAGCTGGGAGAAGAGACCAACACCCACCTCACTACAACCTCCTTTCAAGTAGTTGTAGAGAGGAATAAGGTCTTCCCTCAGCCTCCTCCAGAGTAAACAATTCCAGCTCCCTCAGTCGCTCCTCATAAGACTTGCTCTCTAGACCCTTCACCAGCTTCATTGCCCTTCTCTGGACATGCTCCTTCAACTCAAAGTCCTTCATGTACTGAGCAGTCCAAAACTGAACACAGTATTTGTGATGCGGCCTTACCACTACTGAGCACAGGGGCACGATCACTTCCTTACTCCTGCTGGCTACACTACTCCTGATACCAGCCAGGATGCTGTTGATCTTCTTGACCACCTGGGCACACTGATGGCTCATGTCAGTCAGCACCCCCAGGTGCTTTTGCGCTGGGCAGCTTTCCAGCCACTCCTTCCCAAGCTTGTAGCATTCCATGGGGTTGCTGTGACCAAAGTGCAGGACCTTTCAGTTTGTAGTGCTGAAACTCCTGCAGTTGGCCTTGGCTCATCTATCCCGTCTGTCCAGATCCCTCTGCAGAGCCTTCCTACCCTTGAGCAGATTGGGTACTCTGACCCAATTTGATATCATCTTCAAGATGCAAGAAGTTGTGGATATCCCCTCTCTGGAAGTGTTCAAGACCAGGTTGGATGAGAGTTTGTGCAACCTGATCTAGTGGAAGGTGTCCCTCCCCTGACAGGGTGGTTGGAGCTGGATGACATTTAAGAGCACTTCCTACCCAAATCATTCTATGATTCTCTGATTTTCTAAAATAAGTTTAGGATCTGTGGTGACAGTAAAACTTTAATTCTTCCCATTTACGAGTTTTCAGTTCAGCTTTTCACTTTCTAAATACAATTTGTAAGTCAGGCTGTGGGAATACTGACATAGAATAAATAATAAAAAGGTAATGAAAATAAGCAATAAAGCCAGGGTTTATTCTTCATTTGAAAAGATTTCTTAAAACTGTTCATACCTGACATCTGGAAATACTAACCAGAAGAGAATTTGAGCAGCTATATTCAAATGATCAATTACACAAAAAAGATACTCAGAATCTGAAGCAAATTTTACAAAAGATAACCATGACCAGCAAGACAACATGTATGACTATGAAATCAAAAAGAGAAGTGATACTGCAATAACTTAGATCATCTAACATGAATACTTTGATTTCAGGTCTCTGTGTCCCCCTTTCCTACCCTAACTGGTCATGGGGCAGCCACTCCATCTCCCAGCACTTCACTGGACAATAACATGTTGCCGTTGCTGCTCAGTAGCATACATCTAACAGGAATAACAGTGGGTGTCCTCACTCTAGTTTTTTCAGCAGTCTGCTTCTGGCATAGTACTGATCAGGAATCGTATTGCTGTGAGTCTTTTTCCTTGCATGTAATACTGTTGCTTGGAGAACCCAGCTAAATACACATACATTCACTAGCTTCACTCTCAGATCCAGATGCATTCACTCTCAGATCCAGATCCATTTAGAATCACAATGCTAACTCACTGTTCCTTAAGATAACTTTTGGTTCCTGACAAAAGTGTGAATCATTTTCTGGTGTAAGTGTTGTAGTTGTTTGAAACAGTGCTAAATTGTCTCTTGCTCTTTTTGTCTCTTTCATGTTATCCCTTTTCCTCTTTATCACTTGCGATGCAATAATAGTTTCTTATTCTTTCTTTTGTCATTACTTTGGAATTGTCATTGAGGAATGCACTTTGGACAATTTTTCCAGTATTCTGCTTTCTTCTAGAGCTCTGGACATTAAATAAAAATGGGATTAATTTCTTTCATTACACTGAAAGAATTCAAAGAAATAATACTATGTGTCAAGTCTAGATTCTTCATGAGCTCTAATTCTCATGAAATATTTTAAATTTAGACTTAAAACCTAAGAATAAAATGTTGTCCTTTCTGAAATGAATAATTAATCTCTCTTGGGTCTGTCAATGTTAACCTTGAATTATAAGAATCCATAGAAGAATTATATTACTGAGACGAATCTTATTTTGTAATGGGGTGCAGTATCCTTTAAAGACCTCACAAAGGAAATTGTAGGAGAATAAAGAAATTTATCTTCCCAACAAAATATTCAGAAGAACTCACTTGGCATTCTTAGTTGCAGAACTAATAGCCTTACTCTTACAAAAACTTTCACAGTTGAGGAATTAATCAGTGATATATTAGTCTCAATTAATAGAAGTCACTTCTGTACTCAGTGAAATCTTTCAGGCTATTCTGAATTCAGCTTGACACTATGCTACTTTAATTATTTTTTTATTCTTCTGGGAGTATATCTAGTTTTAGATTACTCAACGTTAAATCACTCTCCAATATTACCCCATTCCTTTCTTACCAGCAACCAGGATCCCTCACCAACCTTGAGAATTTCCGGTGTCTAAGGTAATCCCTTTCGTCCCATGAATGTAAGAGGAATCAGAACTGTATAGATTGAAAGTAAAGATTAATCTGCTCAACATCTTTGACATTTAAATATAAATGTAATTTTCTTTTACTTTGCCTGAAGTTGATATTTGTGTACTTGCTACAAATTAACTTTACGTGTTTGAGATCTGAAGAAGTTGTGTACTGTCAATATTTCAGCTGAGTATGTAAATTAAGTGTAAAGAACTACAGCCTAACAGTTGGCTTTCACTGCTGTTGTTCACAACTCTGACACACCTTAATCATCTAAATTTGGAAAAATGTCTTTTCATTCTGAGCTTTCTCAAAATAGGGTGAGCAGGTGGTAATTTTGTGCTACCTATAAAGTGATGCTGATATTATTATTATTATTATTGCTATTGTTATTGTTATTGTTACTGCTATTGTTATTATTATTGTTATTGTTGTTGATGTTGTTATTAATTATGATCATGAAAGAGCTACTTTAAGCATAGGAATCCAGGCTTGTCATATTGCTTAAGTCTCCTGAAAGGCACTTTGAGAGTGTGCAGATGAAGGTAAGAATTTGATGGATTAGAATATTATGTGAGTAATCAAGATAGATCATCTGTTTCTCAGAACCGCCAAAGAAGAGGTCTATTATAAGCAGACAGAAAGAATAGTGGGACAAAACACTGGATGCCATATCTACAAAAAAACATCAAAAAAGCGACTGAGGAGGAAATGGATTCTTAAATTCCAGAGCACAGTCTAAAAATCTTAGCAGTGTCGCTACGTAAATAAAGCATTACATTAAATAAATGAAATTTTTGGCTTGTTTATCCCAACTTTTCAACACCACGAAATGCCACAACTTCAGATGAGGAGCAGCATGCATCAACAAAAGAGATCTGTACAGTAAACTCCAGGGAGTACGTCTTATTAGTGGATCTTTTGAGTTCTCTTTAGGTACAGAATAACTTACAGAACCTCTTCAGGGCTTTGCCTTTTGTTTTTGTTTGATTTTTGTTTCTGTGAACACTACTGCTGTTAAGTGTTTGGGAGTTAATAACTCTGTTCAGCATTGTGGGACTGCCATGTCATCATTCATTCCAAATTGTATACACCTGTTTTATTTATGGAGTTGTGCAGCAGACCTTGTGCATTCTAAAGAGAGTTCATTGTTATACAGTGCACGATTCACTGAAGATTTGCACTCAATATTTCCCAAAATAGACAGCCATAAAACACATGCGTCATTTGCAGTCTTTTTAGGATGTAAAACATTTTACTGTATTTGTATATAAAATGTTCAAAATAGCAAAGGTGTATTTTTAGCAATTTCAAACATAATCTTGGATGCCTATCACTGATGCCAATTTTAAGGAAATGTATGCATTTATTATTTCCCATGATAATAGGGTCTATAAATTGATTTAAACAGTGATGAGTGACAGACCGGCTTTTTCTTAAATTGTCTCTAATGGTTATTTTAACACATCCTGTTGCTAGAAAGCCAATGACAGATGTTATTTTTTAACGACAACAAGCAAAGCCTCACTTCTCTGTGAAGCACTTCTTAAATGCCCTTTAAGCTTCCAGCAGAGCTCTAATAAGGTTTTTCAAATCTGTATCTTTTAAAAAATTGACTCATCCATACAGTAAAAAAAATACTGCCTAAACCCTTAAGTCCTTGCAGAAGGATAACTAAATGCTTCATTTGGTGCTTTTTAGTTCACAGTATCATATATACTTTTTAAAAAAACGAGAAGGATAAAAAATTCTCTTGCTTTTTGTACCAATAATGAATGATTTTACATAAATTTAGAATAATAACTGTGCTATTTAATTATCTTATAACATTTAATTATTTATGCTAAACAATTACTTTTTCCCAAAAATAATTGTCGTTCCAGCAGTATCTGGGCAGTTCTGAGAGATGAGGAATCTATTTCAATACGTACATATACATTCCATTTCTGGTATTGTATTGCTATAATAATACAGGCTATACATGCCTAACTTTTTTAATCTTATAAGACAGAACACTCCTATCCTGTGAGCCAACTTTAACATTATGCTTCCTCACCAAAAGCTTGCTTATAAAATTTATTTTACTGCCTTTTAAGCTGTTGTCTTTGTAGTGTAGGGTATACAATACAGAAACATCAGAGTGTAGAGATACTGAAGCTATAGAAGTTGTAACATTGTCGGACATTAGAGCCAGTACATTCTTATTAGTTGTTGTTCCAGCTGGTCTAATGTAGTCTGTTTTCCCTTGTAGTAAATTAGCATCAGAACAGCACTGAAGACATGCTTGGCCTGCCCTGTATATGAGGTAGTTCAGTCACTACTTCATGCAGTGTGAAATATTACTGTTGTTCTGCCACACATATTAAATAATATCATACATATATCCTATGAAGCGTGAAGATGAATACAGTTTTTGAAAGCTTTCACCAAAATCAAATATTCAGAAATTGCTTAAAGCCAAGTATTGCGACACTAAATAAAGCAGATATTTCTAATGACTCTGTTACCTAAACAGCTGTTCAGCACAACATCGATCCTTCAAAAATCATAAAAATATACTGGTTGAAGTATGTCCATTCAAACTTTTAAAAAAACTCAATACGAATGTTACAAATATTGTTTAAAAATTCAAAGCTTAAGTAATATAAATTAGTATCTGGGAGAAAGTAATTGTAAAGAACGTGGGGTGAAAGACCAGGATAGTTTCCTGCTAGAACAGAAACTCATTCTATTGCACTTGATTTCTGGGCAATAGTGAGGACAACGATGTGAAATAAGAGAAAGGAGTCTTTTCAGACAAAGTGGATGAAAAGTCATGGATCAAGGAGGGGTGGGCATTAGGTGCATTTTCACAAGAATTAATCTGAGTCATCCCTGTTATTTCTGTGGCAGTATACTGGCACCTTCTCAAATCTTAGCTTTATGTTACACAAAAGATTTCCTGATTTCCTCAAGAAGTAGATAGTCCATACAACAATTTGTGTGGTGCAGTTAAAACTCAGATGCTTGGAATGCGGGACCACATTAGAGCAACTTCTTCGAGCAGGAGGCTGGGCTAGAGACCTCCTGAAGTCCATTCCAACCTTGACTGGTCTCTGACGCTGTGATATCGAAAAAACAGAAATGCCCTCAGGTCCTGAGAAGAACATTTAATGACTAGCTGTATTCGCACTGGAGAATTTTCACTTATATCAATAAACATAAAATCACTACTTATTCTACTCAAATCTTTATCACCAGTAAAATTGTAAAACTGTCATTTTTTTTTTTCCATGGATACATTTAAGGTGAACCTTGGAGGGCCCAGAAGCTGCTACAAAGGAAAAGAAGCTAAAATAGAAAAGTAAAGTCTCCTGCAGAGACATGCACTGCCTAACACAGTTAACTACATAGAGGACAATATATCCTTCAAACACAGAACACAGTAATCATATATTGCACAAAAAAAAATAGGGTCACATAATTTTATGCCAAGTAGACACATAGGATCCCAATACTTAGAGGTATAAAATATCCCTATATAGTGTATAGGACCAACATTTTATTTACTGGTCTGAATAACAGTGATACTATTCCAGCAGACTTATCAGCATGTGCTGGCTGTTTTTTTCCCCTACCATCAGCAGCATATGCAAACACATTTCAAGAAAAAGACAAATCACCCACTGAGGTAATTTTTCTTTGTGTCTCCTGCTTGCTTAGGGGTACATAACCTATCACCAGGTAGCATACTAAAAAGTCTCTACTTCTGTTGTAAGTTGCCTTATATTTTGGGCAACAGGAACCAAACCAAAAAGCTGCCTTAAGTACTAATGACCAGATCAATGAAGAATCCAACTCTGCAAATTTATTAATTGCCAAACAGCCACAGATACACGCAGCACAGCAGACAAAATTCAGTGGCACTTTCTTCTTGGAGAGATATTACATATCATTAAATTTTTTTTACTTAGCTGTTTGCCTGAGGAACATTGGTGTATTTTCACACAAAGTGATGCCATGTTTCAGCGTAAGTGGCAAGTTCTACAACCGTAACAGATTTGGCAAATAAATAAAACTCATCTCCTAAGCATAAATGTTAGTCTGACTAGATTGTGATGCTTATAACTCTGCGAGGCATAATTATGTTCTTCATGGCTGTAGAAATCTACAACAGTAGTCTACGGATTTTCACGTTTGCTAGAGGAATATGAGTATGAACCAGAAAGGTACTGTGAAGTTCCTTAGCCAGTAGTTATTACTGCAAACTCAATTCTCTGTTTAGGTGCTGAATATTTAGCATGTATAGATTTCATGTGTATACATTTAGACTGTCTTTAGCGCTGAACCCATGTAGGTGCTTAAAGTCAGCTGTAATGTTTATTTTTGTTGACACAAGAACTATCAGGGAATGCAGGAGGGATCTTGCCAGCTGACACCATTTGAAGCTATCTTCTCAGTATCATCTAGACCTTCCAAGTACATGAAGAATGCTATTCTACCCTTACAGTGACCAGACATTGCACTCACAGCCCAGAAAACAGAGGGCTGGAACATCTCTCCTATGACGAAAGGCTGAGAGAGTTGGGGTTGTTCAGCCTGGAGAAGAGAAGGTTATGGGGAGACCTTATTGCAGCCTTCTGACATCCCTTTCAAAAAGGATCTTATAAGAAAGAGAGGGACAAATTTTTAGTATGGTCTGTTTCTTTAGGAAGAGGGATAAGGAGTAATGGTTTTAAACTGAAGGAGGGTAGATTTAGGCTATATATAAGAAAAAAATTTTTTACAACAAGGGTGGTGAAACACTGGACAAGGTTGCCCTGAGAGAAGGTAGATGCCCCATCCCTGGAAACATTCAAGGTCAGGTTGGACAGGGCTCTGAGCAACCCGATGTAGTTGAAGATGTGCCTGCTCATCGGAAGGGAGTTGCACTTGATGACCTTTAAAGTTTCCTTCCAACCCAAACTGTTCTATGGCTCTATGATTTTTACCTCCTGGTTAGATTTTTCATTCTTTGAATATGCGCTTCTCTGAGAGACAGAACTTATTCCCTCCTTGTTTTCTAGCACAGCCTCTGGAGTGGTAGCACTGATGGTAGCCAAAGGTGGAAGTGTCCCTGAAACAAGGCCAACCAGTCTTTTACTGTGCAAGCTCTTCATTGGAGTAATTGAAATAAAGAGGCCACTTAGGCATTCTTGCACACACAATCTTGATATTTCTTTTTTATATATAACTCACAAGTTCTATTTGCACTCTAAAGCAAGGAAGGCCATAAATATAAAATGGCTCCAATAGAAATAGCATCCCCTGCAGTTGCCAGAACACTTTGTACCAAGGAAACACTGGGCATATGTTGACTTGACAGCCACTGGCAGAGCTTGGTTGCATATGCTGCAATGTCAAAATACCTTTTCAAGTACCTCACAGGGACTGTGCTATTTTCTTTCTCATTTTGAGATGAGTTTCTGCTAAGTTTTGAATAGGTGTTCTTATCCAGGACCCACAGTGAATTAGGTTTTCTTTCTTTCTAAATTTTACTGTCCTATTCCTCTGTGCATGAGATCTGACTTATTGTGTTTCATGATAATATATATAGTATCATAATTATATAATAATTTTATTGTAAGTATGGATCGATGACTTGGTTGGGTGTTCCATAAATTTAAATACTTTTCATTCATTAGAGTTGAACAGAAGAATACAGAATGTCTTCATTAACACTATAAAGAGTTAGACAAATCAAAAGCCTGTGTGCACTGAGTTTTTGTGTCTACTCTTCTGTGCATGTATGTATAAACATTTACATGCAGAAACTTATTGAATGTTTTTAACTGTCAGCTTTACAAATACCAATGAAATTGAAAATAAACTTACTAGATTTCCCTGTCAAGATTTTTTCTCACTCATCCTTGAAGTAAAACAAAGCAAAACAAAACAAAACAAAACAAAACAAAAACGCAGACCCAGTCTTGAAAACACTCTTTTTCCAAAACTCTTAGGAAAGGGATGAGTTTAGCAACTCACCCAAATGAGAAAGGGATGGATCCAAATCCTGTAAGAGTCAGAGAGATTCCTTCACTAACAACACCAGGTTTTGTATGAGGCCCATGGCACACATGTTTGCAGTGATTTGTACTAAAAAATCAAGAAATGACAGCAATGCATTAAAATGACATACTGAAAATAGGTTTTTCCGTTGTACTAAAAATAGTTGCTAGATCATCTTTAAAGAGAGAGCTCACCAAGGCTGTTGAATAACCAGCGTAATAGCTGTCCAGGTGCCATAATGAGATTTATGCAAAACATTGTGTGGGCAGAAATTATAATTGCTTTTTTATTGTTGTTGTCACAGAAGAGAAGTTTTCGTTTTTCAATTTCCAGCCTCGTGAAGTTCAATTAACAGGCAGAGATTACAGTTTAACTCCAGGTTATCACTACCTAGATGGCATATGCATATATAAAAAATGCATGCACATCTGGCAGCAAAATTTCCGAGCCTTTGCTTGTTATCAGATGATATAAATATTTCTGTGATATGCGTTGTGAAACTCGGGGGTTATGAGGACTAAATACTTTTCTTTTTTAAACTTTATATTTGAGACAAATGATGCTGTCTTTCAATATTAGTTAAAAAAATAAAATTACCTGAAATATACTTTAATTAAAATGAACGTTCTTGACAGCTTTTTGAAGAGAATTACCGAACTATGACGAACAGATAGTGAGATAATTCACAGTAAGAAGAAAAAACTTACCACAGGCACTGTGTTTTATACCAGGTGTGTACTTCCTTAAAGAAATTGAAGAGTTCTTGTGGAGAAGAGATGCATGCAAAATGTGTCTCAACAGGTCTCAGATTGATTTTTCTAGTATTTGCTCAAGACATCTCCAGTTTATCATGGAGATACCTCAGCTTCTCTTCAACCTTACTATAATCTCTATGATTTACGTTTGAAAAATACAGATTACTTTACTTCATAGTTCAGAGGGCTGGAACACCTCTCTTCTGAAGAAAACCTGAGAGAGTTGGGGTTTCTCCACCTGGAGTAGGCTCCAGAGAGACATTGTTGTAGCCTTTCAGTACTTAAAGTGGGGTTATAAGAAAGATGGAGAAAGACTTCTTATCAGCGTCTGCAGTGACAGGGCAAGGGGCAACAGTTTTAAACTGAAAGGGCATAGGTTTAGATTGGATATAAGGAAGACATTTTTTATGGTGGGGGTGGTGAGACACTGAAACAGGTTTCCTAGAGAAGCTGTGGATGGCCTGTCATTGGAAGTGTTCAAGGTCAAGTTGCATGTAGGTTTGAGCAAACTGTTGTACTGAAAGATCTCCCTGCAAAGGTGGGGGGTGGAATAGATGATTTTAAAAAATTCTTTCCAACCCAAACCATTCTGGGATTCTATGATACTTTAAACTGACATCTAAGTATTGTCTGTTTGACCTGTGAAATCATTTAGGGGCATCCTTCCCATGCCATTTTGTACCCTTATATAGTCAGCTTGGTTGCAAGCCTGAAGAAGTAAACCAGTTCTTGTAAAAAATTTTAGATTAATTATCTTAGATCAATTATTTGTATATAAAACAATAGATCTTATTAAGAGAGTTTAAACAGGCTAAATCACTGCTGACATAGAAGTTTAAGTTCCACCTGGAAAGTTTTGAAACTGTTTACTTTTTATACTTGTACTTTTCTTTTTTCCCCGCTACTTATACATCACCCAGTCTTGGGATAAAAAAGATCTTAAAATGTCATCTAATGTGATATGATCTCTGTCACATAGGCAGTCCAGCAGGAACATTTCTGGCAGGAAACTATGGATTAATCAGGAAAAAAGTAGGAAGGTTAGAACTCTGGAGGCATACAATACTATGGTAGGGCTGGGGTACACACTTACAACTGCTCACTACCAAAGATTTTTCTCTTTCTCACTGTGGTAAATATATGTCCCTGCTACCTACATGGGTAATTTTACATTTAGCAATGAAGAGCAAATGAGCTATTGCAATATGTAATTCAGTTTCAATTTTTAATTATACATTGCCAGTAGAATTAGGATCTGTCTTCCATACATGCTACCAAACTCTGCAGTGATTAACGCTGATATAAAGCCAAAGTGGACACATATTGTGTCTACTACAGGCCGCCTGACCAAGGGGACCCTACTGACAAAGCCTTCTTCCTCCAGCTCCAGGATGCTTCAGACTCGCAGGCACTCATCCTGCTGGGGGACTTCAACCACCCTGATTTGTTGGGAATTGGCTAAAGGAGAGAGGCCACGACTCCATGGAACAGTTGTACGAGCAGAGCCTAGAGAGATTAGCATGACTAGGCCGCGGGTGCCTGTCAAGGACACTGTGTCCTTGACGGGTCTGGAAATCCCCAGCAGCGCGTAAACAGGATTTCAGAAGAGGAAGCCAGCTGCAGCTGTAACCGCAAGATAACCGCAAGTAGGAGGACTGTGTAAATGTAACTTTTAGAGCTATGGCAAATTACTGCTTGACTAGTAGGCATAATTAAAACTAACAGGATAAAAGGAGAGCTATCTGGACAATAAATGGATTCAGTGCCTTATCACTCATATTGAGTCGTCTGCCTGTTTTCCTCCGTCGCTCGCACTGATTTCTGCTGATAAATTGACACAGTGAGCTGTAGGCAATCCAGGAGATTCCTGGAATGCACTGAGGATAACTTTCTAAGCCAGATAACTGACACCCCTACCTGAGGGGATGCATTGACCTGATGTTCACCAATACAAGTGGGATCATGGGTGACGTCAAGATTGGAGGCAGCCTGGGCTGCAGTGATCATGCAATGGTGGAGTTCACAGTCCTGAGGGATATGGGAAAGTCAAGGAGTGTAGTCAGGACTCTAAATTTTAGGAAAGACAAATTCCAGCTCTTCAAGCAGTTAGTCAGTAGGACCACCTGGGAAATGGTCCTCAGGGACAGGGGGGCAGAAAGGAGCTGGCAGATCTTTAA
>Ga0065711_1043521_pt1 | contig 14684 bp, 14 predicted proteins | sample Hoacrofraction12_FD_59098 | JGI IMG/M metagenome (GOLD analysis project Ga0065711, IMG submission 59098) | Hoatzin crop microbial communities from Cojedes, Venezuela - Epithelial fraction 12 v2 (version 2) | ecosystem: Host-associated > Birds > Digestive system > Esophagus > Crop | place... | reverse complement strand
TAAATGACCGATGTTCGCCACCATTAAATCATTGATACTCTAGGACCTGTGCAATGTGCAGGAAAAGTTTCGTAAAATTTATAGACGCGCGCGCGTAAAAGAGGTCATCTGATCAAGCCAAAGAAGAAATAGACGGCCGCATAGATTACGGGGACACCCTTCGCATACCCGATAAGGCGGTTATCCCTGTCCCGGACGCTGCCGTCACTGCAAATCTTACCGATGGTCATATTGTTGCTATTCCGCACAATTCCGTCGCTGCTTACCTTTCCCAATAAGCAGTTCATATCGTTACGGATATCGCCATTGCTGCCGATCTTTCCCAAGAGGCGGTTGTTTCTATCCCGGATATCGCCATTGCTGTTGATTCTCCCGATCATCATGTAGTTACGGTCACGTACCGTCCCGTCGGATTCGATCTTCCCGATGGTACAATTATTCCTGTCCCGTATGGTCTGAGACTGAGCTATACTTGGCACCGAGAGCATCAGTGCGATAGCGAGGAATAGGTTTAGATATCGTTTTCTTTCAAAATGCATCGTTTTATGACAAATGACTGCTTACTATAAACACGTCTTAATAACGTGAAATAACCGATTTTATTGCGAGAGAGAGTGCCAAATATGGTATGGCAATGTAAAAAGCACAAAAAATTCGATTGTTTTTGAAATTTCTGAGGAAATTGTCTATATACAAATACAAAACCAATTTTACAAATCTATGAGAAAAGTAAAAAATCAGGATGCAGTTGAACGCTTGTACAAACAATATGCGGGTGTGAAGGTTAAGGAACTCAGCAATGAAGAACTTGAGCGGCAGATCGTGGAGATAGGGCGTCAGTGTCTTCTTGAACCGTCTGAGCAACTCTACGAGTTATTAGAAGACCGTAAATCGGAGCGATGGATGCGTAAGACGAAAGAACCGATTGAAACCGACCTGGATGATATCAACGAGAAGTTCCGTTGTTTCGTGAAGGACGTTTATGAAGACACGCTTGACACCGCCAGGTCGGAGAAAAAGAAACTGGACGCGGATGACGGGCCGTGCGACCACGAAATAGTCGTGGAGTCGAAGCTGTACGTGGAGAGTTTTTCCCCGGACAAGAATAAATTTGCCGATGAGGAACATGACTTGCCCGGTCTACTCGATATCTTGATGGATGCGGAATCGATAATCAGCAATGACTTTTGCACCATCACCTTCGTGATTGAGAAAGGCAAGGAAATCGAAGGTCCGACATACGACGAACTGTTTCGCCCCGGCAAGCGCGATGCGGCGTGGACCTGTCTTCTCGACAAAATGCAGCATTTGCCTGCCGCACGCCTTTGCTATCCGCTGCAAAAGCTCTTCCTCGAACGTTTCGTGGCGATGCAAGACATTCTCGCCATCCGCAGCTTTGACTTTTGCACGGATCAATGGAGAAGCATAGGGTATTCCTGTCGTAATACCCGTTGCCTTCCTCGAGTTCTTCTATAGATTTCTGCAAATCCACATTCTTAGAAAGAGATCATAAACTGAATAGGTGTCGCCTTCTTTTGTTATAAGGTCTTTTTCCAAAAGACCTTTTACGGCGGATAAGATAGAACTGGAAGAAGGCAGATGATGCTTTTTCACGAATGTGCCGCTGGAAATGGCTTTCGCCTTGCCCTCTTTGGCGATGGCGATAAGCAATGCGCGCTGTTTTTCGGGAATTTGAACCATCAGCGTCTGATAGGAGTCGGTAGAGATATCCATAATCTCGTTGAGCGCGATATCTATTTGCTGCTCTTGGCATGTGCCTCCTTCTGGCGTGAGCATATAAAGGTAGTTCATCACTCGTTGGAGGTAGTAAGTTATACTTTCAAACTCATTATAAATTTTACTAACCACCTCTGGCATCAGCGTCTTTCCTCCCTTCTTGAAGAGAGAGATGGCAAAAGCGGTGTAGGTATCCTCGGGTATCGGTTTCAGGTTGAAGAGTATCACCGACTGATAGAATGGTCTTGCCGGCGAGGTGAACATTGACGTCATAAGGTGTCTGTGCGACCCAGATAAGATGAAATGAGTGTTGATGCATTTCTGAATGTGAGTGCGCAGAGTTGCTTCCACCTCCCCGCCATTAGAGTATTTCGTTATCTGCTGAAACTCGTCGATGGCAACGATGCATGGCTTGTCGGCTGTTTCGAGATAGTGGAAAATCTCATCGAGAGTTGCCGACGGGCTTGTGATGTCGCCGATAGAAAGTCCCCATACCGGTTTACCGTCAATATCGTATGTGATATTTGATTTTAGAGAGGCGAGTATGTTTATAAAACCTTCCCATATTTTCCGTGGCTTTGAGCGTAGTGTGTTGATTACGGCTTTCCCGAATGCGAAGACGAAATCATGTAGTGACTCAGTGGCATAGATATCGATGATGAATGTGTAATATCCATCAGCAATGTCGTCCTGTGCGAAGCAATGATGTATAAGTTCCGTCTTTCCTATGCGTCGTGGCGAAATCAATGCCACATTGTTCTCGTTTTCGAGCATCCTTGTCAACTGCTCCGTCTCTTTCTTGCGGTCGCAAAAATATTCTTTACCGGCATACCCGCTTGTTACAAAAGGATTTTTCATACTGCAACATTTTTATTATTTTTCGGGTGCAAAGATAATAATTATTTTTCAATCAGCATAAAATAATCATCATAAAATGATGATGAAAGCCAGAATTTTGTTTTGTACCCGCGAGTTTTAAATGTTCGAGGCTGCAAAAGTAAGGAGAAAGTCCGGAGTTCACAACTGTAGTTCACCGAATGCTTACATTTCTATCAAGAAGACAATGAGAGAAATGAGTAGCAATCACAATTCACAGGTTTTTAAAATTTCATACGATGAATGATAATATAATATTAGGTTCCATAGGAGGAGATATTATCGGCTCCTCTTACGAGAGATATTCGACAAAAAGAATCGATTTTAAGCTTTTTGTTGGCAGTGAAGACACAAGACTGGAGTCAAGATTTACTGATGATACCGTTATGACTGTAGCTGTAGCCGACTGGTTGACGAATGGAGGCTCTGCTCCCGAATTTGGTACAATCTCACGTCCATCTGGTCGGAAATGTACTTTTCTTCGTCGCCAATTAGCTTGAAAAGACGGTCGTAAATGGCCTTAATAAGGATGACCGATGTCGTGATGCGTTGCTGTCCGTCCACCACATAATACTGCTTGTAGTTCTGTTTTAGCGGTAGTTCCACGTTTCCCCAGCCCTATCGGTCGTCCGTTTTCTCCAAGGTAATCAGGCCAGTGTAGTGCTTGTGCCCGCCATTCAGGTTGAGAAGGTCTTCCCAAAACTCCGCCACTTCCTTTTGAGCTCGCCAAGCATAGCCCCGCTGATAGTCGGAAATGCGGAACATTCTGTGGCTGAAAATTTCGTTCAGTGATAGTAAGTCGCTCATATTCTTTCGTCGCTATTTCTTATACCTTATTAATTACTAAGTTATTTCTTAAGTTGTCGCAATGTGGCGGTGAGCAGGCGGATTGTGTTTTCGACATCGTTCATATCGCACATTTCTACTGCACTGTGCATGTATCGATTGGGGATACTAATATTTACTGTAGCAATGCCTCGTCCAAGGGTCTGCACATGGGAGGTTTCGGTGCCGCCAGAGATCTTCGACCCTACACCTATCTGATAAGGAATCTCTTCATGTTCGGCAACTTCGATCATCGTGCGGAGCAGGTAGGGGTTGTTGTCGGCATTGCGATAGAGCAATGGACCGCGACCCAATCGCACGTCACCGCGTGCCTGCTTCTTCACCGAGGGGATGTCGGTGGCAGTGCCTACATCAAGGCAGAAAAGGCAATTGGGTTGAATGCGGTTCACAGCTACAATGGCGCCTCGACTGCCGATTTCTTCTTGGGTGGTACACACCGCTGTCAGGCTGAATGGCAATGGCTTGGATGTCAATTCGCGCATCGCTTCAATCATTACATATACTCCAACTTTATTGTCGAGCGCTTTTCCGGTAATGCGCCGTCCTTCGTTGAGCAACTGCGTGGGCGCAACAGCTGTGGCAAAGTCGCCGATGGCAACATGCTCGAGAGCTTCTTGGCGAGAAGTGAACCCCATATCGATCCACATATCCTCAAATTCGGGCGTCGCGCCTTTGTCCTTCTCTGTCTGAAGGTGCGGCGATTTCTTGCCAAACACACCATGCACTTTTCCATTCCGCCCCATCACTGCTACGGACGTGCCTAGCAGCGTCTGGCGGTCAATGCCACCCACCTTGCGAATGTAAGCCAGACCGTTGTCGTCGATATGCACGATCTGAAAGCCCACCTCGTCGCAGTGAGCAGTTATCATCACGCGCCGCACCTCCGGATTACCTATATGCAAATACAGATTGCCCATCACATCCGTCTCGGTCTCGCAGAAATCCTTCGCATATTCCCGCACCGTCTCCGCCATCTCCTGCTCGGCAGAAGAAGGTGATTGGGTGGCAAGCAGCGTTTTTAAGAAGTTAATGTTCATAGATTATTATCTTTATTTTCAAGAATTTCTATATCATACAGATCTTTTACTTTTTGAATCATTAGTTTCTTTCTATATGCGATAAAATCCCGATAATTTTGAACTTCCCATTTATCGTCATCCAATGATGGAACCATTTCATACTTTTCAAATGCTTCCGGATGTGTTTGGAAATATTCTTTCGGGGCAGAATTTGATTTCTCGATATTCTCATCACCCTTTATTGGTTGAAGATTCCAAAGTACATCCACTTCCTGCTGATAATCTGGGCACTCTGGATTATCCTTCATTTCTTTGAGCTTCTTGGGAAAGATGTGGTCAAGTTCAGGATTATAGCGCTTGCCGGCCAGGTTACTCCAATCGTATGTAGTACCCTTAAAAATAATTTTAAGGGCGAACCATTTCTTGTCGCAGAAATTATTTTCATTTATTTCCGTATCTCTATTACCACGTTCTTTCACATAGTCTATCATTTCCTCTAATGGAAATATTTCTTTCTTGTCGTTATTCTTCAAGATTCTACAGAAATTGTCCGTATAACTTTGCAGTGTCCAATCAGTGATTTCCGCCAAAATAAAGAACTTATCCATTCTTTTCTTCTGGTCGTCAGAAAGTTTCTTAAACCCATTTCCTGTTTCTTTTCTATAATAGTATAAGAAGACGATTAAATCAATCAAAGGAAATTTGTTGTTCACAATAGACATCCTGTTGATATGGAAACGGGAAACCAAATAATCCGTTGTAAAATCTTTTAATACTTCATATAAAGAATCCCAAGATTTAACAAAGAGTTCTATATCTTCGTCAGAAACTTTCTCGTCAATTCTGCTTCTTCCTTTAACGATAATATGAAGAATCTGAAGAAGATCATAGGATGTAAATTCAATGCTTGTGTCTATAGTAATATTATTAATTGCATCCAAAATCTTAGATTCAAAATCTTCATACCCTTTTACAGCCTTTATCTTACTATAAAGGAGGTCAGCCATTGAAAGTTGGATGCCGCCCGTGTTTAGTCTTTCAAAAATGTCGTTGACAATAGCCTCATCGTCGCCCTTTATTTCTGAAACAGACATTTGATTGGGGTTATTCTCAACGAATTGTTTCCATAACTTATCTAAATTTCTTTCGATACGAACCTGCGAATTCTCATCATTTGTTTTATTACAATACTTTTTGCGAAATTCTATTTTTGATGATTCGTTAGATTTGAAGATTGTTGGCATTGAAACTTCAAAATCCTTTAAATCTTTCTTTGTGTCAGAAACAAATCTAAAACCAGTTTCTTCCCGTTCCTGTTCATCAGTTTCGTTGTAATTAAGATTAAAGACAAGTGTCCTTCCATTTATCGTGGAAGTTAAGCCACAAAATAAAGTCTGCAGTCTTTGTTGCCCGTCATAAACGAGACTCTTCTTTTGATTAATCCCGCTTTCCTTTAATTTATAACCACCTTTAGATTTAAAGTCGGACGAAAATTCCCTGTAACTAATATCCTTGTAGGTTGTCCAAATGATAATGTTTCCTATAGGATAACCATTTAAGACAGAGTCAAACAATCTGCAGATATATTTCTCTGCTTCGTGTCTGTCTGCCCAAACGTATGTTCTCTGAATGGGTGGAAGGAACCATTCTTTGTTAATTAAATTCTTAACAACGTCCTTCACACCCATAGTCTTAAGCGTACTTTCCATATATTTATTTTTATTTAAACGCTCCGTCTTTCACAGCTTGCTCGTACTTCTTTTTTGCAGCTTCAATATCTTCATTGGTATACCAAACATAATGGTATGCAGTTGAACATCCTTCGTTCTTTTTATCATATTTGAATTTCTTCGATACTTTATATGCTTTAACTTGATCAATATTATTTACATTCTGTTTATACATACCTAAAACTTTTCGCGCTAGATCTTTATTCTTCTGTAATATTGCTATTTCAAGTACAGCATCACATTTTTGATTATATCTAGGCAACCATTCTTTATACTTTTTATACTCAGTTCCAATGCCATACCACATGTCATATACGCCTTCAGCATATTTTTTTCCTTCAACTGGTATTTCTGTTAATAAATATATGATGCGATTTGACGCATCTTCACTTCCTTCCGCAACCAAGAATCTTACCTCCTTATCAAAAACATAATCTTGCGCATTATGATATTCATCCCAACTATCAGAAAAATCACCTCCATCTTGGGCCTCCTGCAATAATCTTTCTACAAATACATTTGCACCCTCAAAGTCTTTGGCGCGACATGCATCCTGATACGTTTTATAAACAGTTCCATCAGTTCCTGTTACCCACTTACTCTCTTCGTATGCTTTTGCTGCCGCTTTTTTCTCAGCTTGTTCTTTAAATTGTGCTATTCCATAAACCAATAAAAGAACAACACCTACCGCAATGAAAATAACTTTTTTATTCATACTTCTTTATTTTTATTTATTTCTTATTTTATTTTTTTATGATTTTTAATCATTCCACTCTGCATCATCCGTTGCATTGTCTATAGCACCAATTATTCGGTCGCCAAGTTTGCCCCAGAATCCTTTTTGGTTGTCACGCATAGATTTCTCCATGGCTGCCACAGAAGCGCGAGCTTCGTATTTGCTCTTCATTTTCTCTGCCTCTATCTCCACAAGTTCCTTTTCATGCTGCATTTGTCTTTCAATCTCAGCTTGCTTGCGGGCGTATGCTTCATCTTCCGCTGCTTTCTTTGCAATCTCAGCTTGTTTGGTTTCCACTTTCTTCACGTAGGCATCGTAAGCAGACTTTGCCTCTTTATATTCAGGACTGTCAGCGGGGACCATCTGCAAACATGCTGCCACAGCAGGATCGAACGTGTCGTTAGCTTTAGCTATTGCTGCTTGCATAGCAGAGAGAGTCTCTGCGGCTTGCTGTCGATTCATTGCCTCAAGCAACTTCGGTTGTTGCTGCGAAGCATATTGGAAAGCAGCCTTGGCTTGTTCGGGGACAGACTCTACCAGTGCCAGTGCGTAAACATAATCCTTTTTCCCTGCTGCTGCCTCCACTTGGCTTTTCAGTGTCTGCAGGTTGTTGTTATACCAATCTATTATGCGTTCGCTTCCTGTTTGCAGCATCTTCTGCAGCTTAGGCGAGTCTTTCATTTCCTGCACAGCGTTTACGTTTGCTTCTTCAAAGCTAGCGCCTACGCCTACGATCTCGTCGGTTGCCGTAGCATAGACATCGCCTGTTGGCACATTGATCACTTCGTAGGTAACATCATATTTCACCATCATCTTCTGTGGTGCCGAACCTGTTGCAGTGCGAGCGGTCTGGCTTAATCTGGCACCAAGGGCAAAGTTGGGCGCATTGTTCAGACCGCCAATTCCATTGGCAGCTGTTATCTGCACAAGCTTTGTTGCAATGCGCTCGGCAAGGCTTTCCGTAATATCGTTTCCGTCAGGTGCTGGCGGCAGCACGCTCAGTTTCACACCGTGGGTGAATAGTAGCGAATCGATCTTCGCGGAGAGCGACATCTTGAGTTCGTTGATGGCATCATCGCGTTGCGCATCTGTCATTGACGACTTGCGCTCGGTAGGGTTAAACTTCTTATTCTTTGAATCAGAGCATGATGCCATTGCAAGGGTCATGCAGGCTACTGCCAGTATTATATAAATACGTTTCATTGTTTAGAGTCCTTTAATCGTTATTAATACTTCGCCCAGTCCTTGAGCTTTGTTGTTAACTTTCAGTCCGAGATTCTTGCGGAGATTCTTGCAGAAGTCGCGTGTCCAGTCGTAAACGCCATACTGTGTTCCGTCGTCGTTAATCATTTTGATGCGACAATTCACGAAATAGAGTTCCTTATCGGTGTTGCGCTGCAATTTATATGTACCCTTCACTGTGTGGGTCTTCATATAATCAATGATCCAATCGGCATAGGTATCGCCTTCAACGCTACTGTCTGAAAGATCGACATCGCAACCTTTCTCTATTGCAACGCGAACAGTAACTTCACGTCCCTTAGTAAGCAGGTCGGAGAAATATTTCTGCACATCTTCCATCAGCGTGGGCAACTGGTCCTTCATATTCTGCTGAATCGTTTCGGTTGTCGATTGCCCTTTGATATTGCTCGATGTGATTGTTGCTACCACCTTATTAGTATATGCATCAATGGCGTTGAGCGTGTAAGAAACATTCTTCTCACCACGAGTGTTACCACTATAGTTGTGACTGGTCATACTAATCTTCGGCTTCTTATCGCGCGATGTGTCGTAACTCAATTCCAAGATGATATCAGGGCGGGCCGTGGTGAGAAGCATGGTCTTAGCGTCTTTCTCCAGTCCTTCGGCCACATCGGTCGCCTCCTGCGTGTCGAGTTGTTTGAGTGTTTGTTCAAAGTCATCGAGCGGGAAGTTGTTGTCGATAAACTCCTTCTGTATGGTTGACATGATGCGCTTTGCACGGTCATCCTTTTGCAAATACTTGGCATAATCTCTTACGATGTAAGTCCGTCTGTTGGTATTCTGCGTTTGCAGGGCATCGAAATTGCGCAGACACTCATCGCCGGGGATGACCATAATCTGCGGCAGAGCCTGCTGAATGACATTCACGTCAGAATTCTCGTATGCTTCCATGTCGCCCGAGGCGCCTTCTGCCAAACCTTTGTTCTTGCCGGAATTACAACTCACGACTGTGCCTACTGCAACTAGCGCCAGCACATAAGTTAACAGTTTTCTTTTCATTGCGTTATGTTTATAGTTTTTCAATTTTTAAATTTCAGCAAATTCGGAATTATTTTTTCCAATCTTTTTTCTCATCATCGGAAATCTTTGTGCCTAAACCAATGTTTTCTCTCATGATTTCAGCCAGGCGGAAGGCCAATGGGATGTCGCGGTTGTTGCGGGCGATGATCTCGGATGCGATACGAATGGTGAAGGCGTTGCTGTCTTTTCCGCCACCCAGTTTCATGGCGATATTCTTTGCTCCCACTGCACCGAAGCACTCATCGAGGTCGGAGCGGAGGTCGGTGGCATACTCTTTCTCGCCGGCATTAATAGGATAATCCTTGTTGGCAAGCATCGTCTCCACTTCTTTATACATCTTTAGGAAAGTCTTCTCATTGACAGGTTGTACTGTGGTAAGGCGTGTCCCGCCCTCCTGCGCATTAGGCAAAACAGCATGAACGAAGCTGAACTGCGAGGAGATGCTGCGCTGAACGGAAAGGATAAAGACATACCAATGAGGTTTTCCGGCGCTCTTTAAACCTTTCAAATCTTCGATAAACTTGCCGTATGGAGAGTTCTTTGACTCTTGTCCTGTTTCAACTTTATTTATATAATAGCTAAAATCTTCCTCTCCCTCTTTTACATATTCGCGACTCACGAAATTGAAACCTCCATAAAGTGCGAGATAATAGGCGAAGTGGCTGTTTCCCAACTCTGCTTGGCTAGTTGTGGAAACGATTGTTACGTTGGATTGGCGATCTATCTTGCAACCATAGTTGGTTTTCTCTTCATCTTTTCCAAGTGGAGTAATGTACTCTTGTTCACATCCAAAGAGTGGCAGCGTTTCTGCTGTTGGGAAAATCTCAACGACCAATTTGTCTTGTGGCACATCGTTCACGTTGTAAGTGTCGGCAAGGTTGCGCAGACGGAATCCCTTCGCATCCTTGATGGCATCTACCACATCATCTTCGGTGAGGTTTTGATTCACCTGGAGTGAAACCAGCGACTTGTATCGCGGCACAATGCGGAACTTGGTGTGGCGACATTGCTCAGTACGGAACTCCTTCTTAATCTTCTCGGTATATTCGTTGAGCTCCTTTTGGCGCTTCTCGTCTTTAATGGCCTTCGAGAATCCCGAACCTATCATACCGGCCGGTACGGCGAAAATTAGAATTTTAACGATGCCAATGAGGGTGGCAACAAGTCTGCCGGTAAAGGTTATAGGACCGTTGGAAGCAAACTTGCCAGGGTCGCCGATATATTGTGTGAAAGCCCAAACAATAGTATTCCATACTCCGGTCAGTCCACCGTAGACTTCCGGTTGGGCCATGCTTTCAACGATATAGAATACCACTGACAGCAGAAGAGTTATGACAAGCAACACCTGAACTGCTTTCCACATTTCATGACGGCAGTTCTTCGCTGCGTCAACAAGCATCTTAAATGAATTCTTCTTCACCATATACGCATTTTCTATAAATCTTTTGCCTACTACTATTTGGATTTTCGGCCGTTATTTTATCATCTTTGCAAAAATAGCACATTTTCTTCTAACCCATTTAGTCCATTTTGGTCCTTTTTTAATAAAGATGTATATTTACGCCATTTTCCCATTTTCTATATCACTTTTGCCATTTAAATGTCGTCGAGCGGCAATCCTGAAACTTTCCATAGGCAATATGTGAGACAGTCGCCAAGATAATCATCCAGCTGGAAGAGCGGGCGATCGCGTTCTGGCGAGGTGCCTATGCCCCAAATGTAGGAGTGAAGAAGGGTTCTGAACATATCTTGGCGAGTGGTGCCCATGACTTGGGCCAGTTTGTCGAGATTGATGGTGAAGGTCATGGTGTGGCTAAAGAGCCATGGAGAATATGGATTGGCGCTCTTCTCGGGTATAATGCGGCCTGTATAGGGATCGCGGCCGCGGTTACCATAGACCAGTTTATACTGTTTGCTGGCGTGGCGGCATACCATTTTCGACGGAACAACAATGTCGTCGTCTTCACGATAGAAATGGATTTTCGCGCCCCAGGTGCCAGTTTTGCAACCGAAATACTGGGTATAAGGGTCGGCTGGAGCTGCGGGGCTGCCGTTCTGGTCGAAATCGCAGGCGTATTGCACGTCGTCGTAGAGAGTAAATACCAGCTTATTAGCTGAAACGGCGAATGTTACGGAGGCGGTAGGTCGATGCTTCATACCCTTGAAGGGGTACGAAAAGGCCAACAAATCGTTGTCGTAGCCACGGAAGGGCGAACGCTCAGAGCTCTTGAAACTGTAGGTACCGCCTGCATGTCGGATGCTGTCGAGCCATTGCGCCTTAACTCTGGCGATGCACTCGCGGGGATTTTGAACGTTTTCATCTTGTGACATCACAGGAAGTGATGCAAGAACTAACAGACAGAATAATAATCTTTTTTTCATACTGGTATCGTTTGATATATTATTAGTAATTGTTGTAGAAAATTTCAAATTCCGTTTCTTTTTTTTGCAAAAATAGCCTTTTTATTTCAAGTGTTTTTGGTCCATTTTGGTCCATATTGAAAAAAATGTCGTGCTTTTTTTAAAAAAACGAAGAAAAATGACTATCTTTGCAATTATGATAGAAGAAAGACTGTGTAAACTGGTGGAACAAAAGGCGGGACGGAAAATGTTGACGCCGCGTGACTTCGATTGGTTATCGGATCAAATACAATTGCATACGGGTGAATATGTATCGTCAACCACATTAAAACGAATGTGGGGATATATTGATGAACCTGTAAACCCAAGAAGGTTTACTCTTGATTTGCTTGCGCAATTTGCCGGTTTGTCTGATTATGATGCCGTCAAGAAACAAACGCCTGAGTCGCAAAGTAATCTTACTATGGCAAAATTCTTATCGTGCAAAGAACTTGCTGAAGGACAAAAAATACGATTGCGCTGGCATCCAGACCGCGTATGCGTCATAGAACTTCTGCATGATTGCAGATTCGTCATCAGAGAATCGGCAAACTCAAAACTTAATGCGGGCGATGAATTTGATTGCATGCAAATAATAGAGGGCGAAAAACTCTATTTCAGTAAGGTGTGTCATCTTGGGAAAATGTATCCTTTATACGAGATAGGTAATATTGATGGTGTGAGATTTGAGTTAATAGAATAACAAAGCGTCAGATTAGTTCTCTACGTCTATTGATGATTTACCAACGAAACTCATAGGATTGGCTATGAAAGCACCTGGAAGACTCTCACAGTTATCAAATGCCTGACGCCCGATTACTTGAAGGCTATTTGGAAGATTGATTACTGACAGTTCAAGACAACCGTTGAAGGCGTATGCCCCGATTATTTTAAGTGAATCAGGCAATACTACCCGTTCTAAATATTTTGCGTTAGCAACAGAGCTGCCGCGTATAATCTTTACTTTCTGTGGCACCATAAATACCGTTTGCCCTTTTGCGACAGGATATCTGACCAGTTCGGTTGTATCTTTAGTGTAAAGAACACCATCAATAGCACAAAAATAGGGATTGTCAGGATCGACTTCATAGCGTCCCATCATTCCGGAGAAAAGACCATCGAAGGCTCCGTCTTGGATATACTTGATTGTTTTTGGTATGAAGAGGGCTTCAACGCCTTCGTTACATCCCCAGAAGGCATGCCAGGCAATTGCTTCCACAGGCAGTTTGCGTGACTCATATTCAACTTTTTCAGGTATAGAAAGGTATTTCGGAAAATCCTTATTTACCTGTTGGCATATATTTGCTGCATCGCCAAGGCGTTCGAAACGTATGTCATTATATTGCCGGAAGCGGCTGTCTCCCTCGTTTCCTTTTGACAGGAAAACAATTGCAACCGCCAAAAGTGCTATTACAAATAATGCGCAAAATAATTTAGGAAGGGCATAGCTGCGGTGCAGAGCTTGCCGGACGGCAGCAATGTCGGCATATCTCTTGTCTGCTGAAGCTGTGCAACGATTAATGACACATTTACTGAACAGACCAAGACGCATGTCGCGAAAAACACAACCGAGACTATATATATCATTACGTACATCCGTTACCCATTGTTTTCTTTGTTCTTCTGATATGTAGTTTTCCGTTCCGGCGGGTTGTTTTAGAATGGCATAATTATCAGAGTCGGACAAGCCAAAGTCGATGATTTTTACATTCTGTCCACTCCGCGTGATCATTATGTTTTGAGGTTTCAGATCACGGTGCACAACTTGTAGTCCGTGAACATACTCTAGTGCATCCATCAGTTGCTCTGCCACGCGACGTTTTTGGTTTAATGAGGGTCTCTTTTCCAGCCATTTGTCGAGAGTCTCCCCATCTATCCATTCCATAACAATGCATTCGCCGAGTCCCTCGACTTCTGTCCAGTCGGCGACGGCGACAACGCCTTGATGTTGCATTGTCATAAGTAGGTCAAACTCTTTGCGAAGCAGTGTGCGGTAAAGCATCTGATTTCTATATTCACTCTTCAATCCTTTGAGTAACCACCATCGCCCAAACCGTTTGGCACGAACCAACAGATTGTAACCTTGGGAGGCTACAACAAATAGCTCTACAAAGTTGCGACTCATCCTCTCTGTATCGGGATTTATAAATCCGGATGGCATTACAGATTCATTCATTTGTGTCCGAAATGTTATTTTTCAGTCTTATCGTTTGCAAAGGTAACTAAAATTTATAAAATTCCCCCCCCCGATTGTTAAATAAACATAATAGACAAAAAGATATCTATAAATCATCAAAATGTGATAGTTCCGGAGGAGTATCGACCATACGGAGTGGAGCAGTCTTTCTTCATCGATGCTCTGATGAAGCATTTACAAAGAGAGTACTATGTATGCCTCTTGAATGCAGCTGCTCTCCATGGCTCTGCTCATCAGGCGGTGATGAGATTCTCTGTCATGATTTCAGCACCTTCACTGAGAGACACTCAGAAAGGGAATATGGTCATCGGCCACCTGCAAGGCACATTATGTCAATCCGCGTGAATACCTGAATGATGTAATCGCGAGAATGCCATATATGCAGAAGGCTACCCACGAGCAACTCGTGGAATTGCTTCCGCACAAATGGAAACCGCTAAAAGAAGATTTTTAAGTTAAAAATAAGTTATTCAGCAGAATAATCGTCGACATAAGCGTCATCGTAAGCAACGAAAGAGTGTTCTTGGTCAATATATTCTTTCATATATTCCGAGGCCCTACCCTACCTCACATACTTCCTGCCGTTTCTGATATAAATCCCCTTAGCCGGGATTTCCCATATCCTTCTGCCGGAGAGATCATACATCCTGTCATCGTCATCCGCCGGAGCCAAGGTTTCATTTATCTCCGCCGTAGCATTATAGTACGACATATAGTTGTCGAGATACTTCATCCGTTTGTAGATATAATCCCTGATGAATTCCATTTCGTCACTGATATCGAGCACATTGCCAGCCAGATCGCTGTCGCCGCTCCACTTTTCCTCCTCCCGTTGGATGGCCCCCGCCGCGTCGAGCATG
>Ga0065711_1008030_pt1 | contig 14684 bp, 4 predicted proteins | sample Hoacrofraction12_FD_59098 | JGI IMG/M metagenome (GOLD analysis project Ga0065711, IMG submission 59098) | Hoatzin crop microbial communities from Cojedes, Venezuela - Epithelial fraction 12 v2 (version 2) | ecosystem: Host-associated > Birds > Digestive system > Esophagus > Crop | place... | reverse complement strand
TCCCCTCTACACTGCCCTAGTGAGGCCCCATCTGCAGTGCTGTGTCCAGTGCTGGGCTCCCCAGTTCAAGAAAGATGAGGAGCTACTGGAGAGAGTCCAGCGGAGGGCTACGAGGGTGATGAGGGCACTGGAGCATCTCTCCTACGAGGAAAGGCTGAGGGAGCTGGGCTTGTTCACCCTGAAGAAGAGAAGGCTGAGAGGGGACCTTAGAAATGTTTATAAAGATCTCAAGGGTGGGCGTCAGGAGGACAGGGCCAGACTCTTTCCAGTGGTGCCCAGCGACAGGACAAGGGGCAACGGGCACAAACTGAAGCACAGGAAGTTCCATCTGAACATGAGGAAGAACTTCTTCCTTCTGAGGGTGACGGAGCCCTGGAACAGGCTGTCCAGGGAGGTTGTGGAGTCTCCTTCTCTGGAGATATTCAAGATCCACCTGGACGCGGTGCTGTGCAGCCTGCTCTGGGTGACCCTGCTTCGGCAGGAGGGTTGGACTAGATGACCCACAGAAGTCCCTTCCAACCCCTACCATTCTGTGATTCTGTGACTTCTGTAGCACTTGTGTGTACTCGTCAGGAGAGTGGGAAGGGTAGAGGCGGTGGGTGGTCACCTTTGGTCTTTAGAAGCAGAGGTGGGATGGTTCTGTTAAACGGGAATCGTTTTCAAATCGTAAGTATCTTTTCTACCCTTCTGGTATGTGCTGGCTTTGAAGAGCTGACATGCCTTTGAGGTTTTGCTATCCTACAGCCAGTGGGGTTTTTTTTTTGTTTTTTTTTCCTATAGGTGATACACAGTCATTAGCAAGACAAAACACATTTTTTTCTCTGGATAATATTTCAAAACATGTAGGAGTACTAAGCATAGTTCTCTGGGAGTATCGCATTCCCTTCTTCCGCCCACCACGAATGCCTATGCCTCATTTCCTTCTCACCTCCAATACTTTTATGAATGATTGTTCATTTAAAATTTTTTTTTTAAGGCTAATGATTCTAAACAACGCTTCTTAGTACTCCCTAATAATATAAATGGAAATGAGCTTCCCAGGGAGTCTAGCTCAAGGGGAAGGCTGGCTAGACTTTCATCATCGGGCACAGCAGTTGAGCACATACATAGCAGAGTACAGATGCCCACTGTCTTGTGGATGATATCTGATTACATATAATTAAACAAGCATAAAAGCCGCCAGCTGTTAAAATGAGGATTTGAAGGAATTGTTTGTTTTCGGGATACTGTAGATGAGTCGTCTGCCCTCAGCCACAGACCGTGGTCCGTAAAGTATTTCCAGGTTATCCGTCATTTGCTGGATGAGAGCAGGAACAGAGGAGGCAGCGATGGGTTTTTCTTGTCTGCAGATTCGCTGGTGCTGCCTGGTTTGGTAGGTTCTGTTGTTGCCAGTCTTCAGTTTCCTTTCTTAGCACTGTAGCTGGGCTTTTGCTGAATTTGACTTCTGTCAAATCATAATCACACTGGTGAAAAGCAATACTTACACAGTACTTAGTTTCTCTTTGAACAGGGCTGGTTTGACTCCCAGCCCATGCATCGTTCTCATTTTTGCTTCTGACTAGACACATCTATTCCTCTGCAGTCTGGAATGGAATTGAATCTCCTAGATATTGAGGGTAACTGAAATACACGGTTATTTCAGGTTTAACCTTGTTCTCTGGTAAGCATCAGTTTAGACTGGAGTATGAAAAAGTGTGTTTACCCCTTCAGCTCAAAAACAAACAAACACCACAGCTTTTGTAGAAAAGACTGCCTATTTCCTGCTTCTATCAGAGCAAAGTTGTCTTTAACGTCTCAGCTTCGGGCGTTCTTGAGCTCCGTTGTCCTGCCTGGAGCTCTGGGGCAGCCCTTGGCGCTGTTGAAGGTCTGGGGAGTCCCATGCTTTTGCATCAAGGTTTAATTGCCTTGCCGCTGGATCCCTCTGCCTGGTGAGATCTGTGCTGTTTCGGTTTCTCAGGCACGACACTGAAATGATTAATACATGTTTTCATATCCCAACACGTGTGATTTATTGCAGCAAGCTTGCAGGTCTACAAGCTCTGCTTCCCTCTTCTATATCTCTCCTGGCACCTATATTCTGCTGTGTTTGCTTTTCTTCCCCCTTACCCCTACTGCAAAATATGATTTGTACTGTATGCAGATGAAATCAAGACAAATCAGTTGGTTCCCGCACACACTGCTACGGAGAACTGCAAAAACTTGTTTTTCTGATATCAGATCTGCACATCGACTCTTCAGATGAACGGTGATGAGCCGAGGTTGTTGTTGATTTAGACAGTCCCAGTTGTGGTCCCCCAAATTTCTTCTGTGTCCTTTCAGGAATAATTCTTTCTGTTTCCAGTTTTTTAGTGCTAGAGTCTCAATGGCTTCCAGAAAAGCAGCTTACTTTGAAGATTAACTTTTGCTGATGCAAAAGGCTGTGTGCAGTTTTTCTCTTAAATTCTTTTTCTTTGGAGTGTGCAGTTCCTTCCAGCTTTTGAGAGAGACCAGGTCTTTACTTACACATAGTCTGTACATTTTGAACATTGTTTTATTCCTTTTTGTGTGGTTATCTTTCACAAGTCCAGCTCTTTAGATCATGGTTGCGTTAAATCAAGAGACCTTTTTCATTTTGTCTCCCATTCAGCTTAATTTTGTTTACCCTGTGTATCTTTGGAGGGTTAGTGTTTGTGATTGATGGCAAGTAAAGAGCACGCTGCAAACTTCAGCAGTCCAGTGAGAAGATTTTTTTCCTAGTGAACAGGTTAGACAAGAGGCTTATCTAGTGCTGCCAAATACAAGATATTCCTTTACAGGGTTGTGTCTGTAGTCAGGGAGATGTCCTTTTCAGCCTGCATTTAAAAGCTTTACCCCAAAATTCTTGCATGCCAAAGCTTAAATTTGTGTTTCGAAGGTACGTCTTGATTCATATACTGCTAGATTCAAGAGGAGCCGAAAACTTCATGTTTGAGTTAAGAAAACTCTGGTAGCTTAATTTATGAAGATTTTTTTTGTTTCAAAATTGTGTGTCAATTTCTTAGCTGCCAAAAGAGGCCATTTCACCTTAACTTCATGTTGGCAGCCCCCCTTTCCAGCCCTGTCGCTAGCGTGCGTTATTGAACCAGTAATCTCCGAGAAGGTGAGAAACGATTATTGCTTTTTAGCACAGTTGACATGATATTGGCTCAGAGCTGCGCTTGGAGCTTCAAACATTTCAGATGGCTAGAAACCAACTTAAACACCTTCATTTAGCGTTCTTACTGCCGTGAGGTCATAGTTTGCAACAAAAAAGATCAAATGGTGTTTAAGTTTTTGGGTTGAGTTTTTTTTTTTTTCTGAAAGTATTCTCATACCAAAGAGCTGTAGCTGTGGATTTTGGCTTTTGGCCAGACAATCAAGATTTAGTATTTTGACCAGCTGTGATCCAGTAATGTTCCTCAGAGGAAACATTTTGCGGGGAGGAAAAGATACATATTTGAGCCTGTGAATTGTATTCTGTCTCTCATACTGCTTTACGGTTTCTCCGAGCCCCTTGCAGACAGATTAAATAATCACAAGTGAATCCAACTGAAGAAACTTTTTATCAAAGCTGCAAACGGATTACAACCAGAATCTGTTCGCTGAGAAAATAACTTGAGAAATGTTTGTGTCCTCCTTCAGTCACGTCATCTCGCCTGTTTACGGCACCGAGTCCGTGTCTTGTGCCTTAGGTCTGTGGGAATGCCCAAATGGACTAATTATTGACTAGTGAAAACTAACGTTTTGGGGAGAAAACAGCTACTTTTGTAATTTTGCTGCCAGTAAAACTTACATCTGAACTTAGACTGTTATGAATTGGCTTGTGAGATTTGGATGCAATAGAAACATTGAGATTGGTGATGATGTAATTCTCTTACCTATATGTCCAATAAATACGAGGTTTCTCTTTTTATTTTAATTTAGAAATCTGCTTCCTGATAGCAGTGCAGTGTACTACTTTACGTAACCCGTTCTAGTCTGGTCCAACTTGATGACTGAAAGTCATTAAGGCCTGACGACCATTCATCAACTCAGGTTTTATACTCGACTACTCGGGCTGTTCTTTGTGGGCAGGTATCCACATCTGTTTGCTGTCTCAAAGATCGACCAAGTGATTGTGGCTGGAAGCTGAACCACCTCAGCCCGAGTATTTCAGGTCAAGGTTCTACCTCAGAGTAAAGAGCTACGCTCCTGCAAGCCAAGGTCTTTTCACTCGTGATGATACCTTACAGCGTCCACAGTTTCTGGGCAACTGGATGTTAGTTTTCTTGCTGTTTTTATGTGTTGTATTAATTTGGTGAGCTGTGGAGCTGATAAAGCACCTTTCTCTGGACTTTGCCATGTTACAATGCTATCAGTTCTGGTAACAGTGCAGCCTTTTCTTCAATGCAGATAGAATAGAGACACACCGTCAGCTGCTCGTTTTCATGAAGATTAATACCAACCTTAAAATCATAGAATCATTAAGGTTGGAAAAGACCTCTAAGATCATCAAATCCAACCATCAAACCTTGTCCAACCTTGTAGTTCAAGCTCTGTGCCTCTCTGTAACCATTACTTTTAAACAGAAACCTCAATTTGACTTCTCATTCTCACCTGCAAGGAGGTGGTGGAACAGGAAAAAACCCTGCTTAACCCACTGTGGTTTTATTTTACTTGCCTGCAAGACTATGACCGTTGTTCTACTTTAAAGTACAGAGAGCTATTTGTCTTCTCAATTGTCTTCGAGAAACTCATCACTTGGCCTGAACTAGTTGCCTACGTTTGCCCTGTGGTCAAGAAGAGGCAACTGGAGAGGGTGACTGTCCCATAGACTGTAAATGGCTCTTGGCAGGGGATCACCCTTCTTCTCCCCAGTGCTCGTTTTCTTTCTCCAGTGACTGTGGAAGGAGCCTAGGCAATGAACCCTTAGATGGCCGAGCTCCAGAGCCCTTCGTGCATATTCACTTTTATCTAAGTGCCTTAGATAGAATGGCTTAACTGCTTATCAAATACTGTTGACTTCATTCCTGCTTTTTGAGATTTGGGCTGTTGTCCCCATATTTACTCCTGACTGAAGCTAACCCCATCCTATTCGTATTTATTGGCAGCAATGGATGGTTTCAGAAATCTGCCCGCAGAAGTCTCCAGCAGGTTAAAACCTGGTTTTGCAGTCTGAAGTAAAGTCCATTTCATTGCATGTAGGTTAAGGAACCTGGCCGCAAGTGCTTTTTGTTCTAATTCATTAGTTTGCATGCTGGTGTGATAAATGAAGATCATTCCTGCTTTACTGCCCTATGGGGCAGCCCTTATGTACTCTGTTAACTGAGGAAGTTATTTTGTAGACGAGGGAGATTAGCTTTGTGTTGCTGCTGCGTTTAGGCTGTTAGATCACTTAGTGTAGATCATTCTGCCAGTTCAGCTTACTAAGGAAGGGAAGATTTTTTTTTTGGCTGCTGGACTAAAGAGGTATTGTTCAGGCATACAGAACGCGTTAGCTTGAATAGCCTTGTCATAACAAGCTTTTTAAAATCTCTCCTGGTCCTGCAAACTAATTAAATTCTCACCCGTTTGCCTGTGAGGCCTACATTTACCAAGGAATTTAGGCACGTTTCTTTTTAGGAGGAACTTAAATTTACATGCCCACCGGAACAGTTTGGAAAGCTGCTTCTCTCGAGCTAAGTAGACACCACAGTTTTCGTCTTGGTTTACTCAGCTTAATTTCTTCTGCTGCTGCTTCTTTCTTTTGGAGAGCTGAAGCAACTGGAGCTCGAGCAACCTGGTCTAGTGGAAGATGTCCTTGCTCATAGCAGGGGGGTTGGAACCAGATGATCTTTAAGGTCCCTTCCAACCCTTACCATTCTGTGATTCTATTCTGTGATTCTTCTGCTGCATAGAACAGTTGTTGTTGTGCCTGAATCGGACTGATCAGTACTTGCTGAAGGTAGTATGGGGTTTGTTAATTAGTCTTATGCTGTACTGAAGTCTTTGCCCTTGAAAGAATCCAATCTAAGAGGAATGAATCTGAAGCACAGTCCAGCACTGAGTGCAAAGAGTAGCGGGTGTTACTCGTTTTGATGGTGAAGAGGCTTTGATCTCTCCAAGAATTCCTTGCATTTTGCACAACGGTGTGCCTCTGCAGCTTCAGGAGTTAGGATTAAATTTAAGATTGCTTTCTGCGTGTCTTTCCCTACACGTTGTCCTCATCCGAGATGGCTCTTGTGAGATCTTGTGTCTTGTGCTGGTGAGGTGATCTGTTCAGCGGGAGGGCTCCAAGGCTGTCTGCAGGCTGGTGGTCAGGCCACCGTGTCTCTGACTTGGCTGGACCCTCTTCTGATCATTTACATTTCAGGCAAGAGCTTTTATCACTAAAATAGTGTCAAGAGTAGACGTAGAATCAGAATGGCTTGGGTTGAAGGGGACCTTTAAAGGCCACCTCATCCAACCCCCCTGCCATGGACAGGGACATCTTCACCTGGATCAGGTTGCTCAGAGCCCTGTCCAACCTGACCTGGAATGTTCCCAGGGATGGAGCATCGAGCACCTCTGTGGGCAACCTGGGCCAGGGTTTCACGACCCTTACTGTCAAAAATTCCTTATATCCAGTCTGAATCTCCCCTCTTTTAGTTTAAAACCATTCCCCCCTTGTCCTGTTGCTACACGCCCTGCTGAAAAGCCTGAATATCCTTGTGATTGTTTGGAGAAACACTCGACTGTACTTAAATCCACAAGGTACAGCTTGAAATTCTTCCTGGATTAGATTTTAATCTCTTAAATGCTTATCCCAGGGCTCTGGGTGGTTGAACAAAATCCAGAGAAATGGCAGAATTTCCTGTAAACCCTTCTTGTCGTTGTGCCTAGATCACGAGATAGAAAGCCCTCACTGCTGCATGGGCTTGCTGCAGATGTGATGCTTTGGCATCAAACTCTTCCCTCTGCAAAGGACACTAGTGCGGTGCCGCTGTGCATCTGCCATCTGTTGTATATGGGAGGAAAAAAAAGTTACCCTTTTTTGCCTGTAGATCTTGGATTATTCTGTCTGTTGCTGCTCTTGCTTCTTATTTCAAGGGTGTGGAGTTGTTTCTCTGGAATCTGCAGCCCGCCTGGGTTCCGGTTCGGCAGGAATACGTTCCCGTTTGACTCATCCCTGCCATCGTGATAGAAGCCAAGAAGAAGGATTTTTATCTTTATTGTTGCAGGGGATGTAATACTGGAATCGGTTCTGGGAGCAGCCCATTTCTTTTGGAAAGGGATGGCAACGTGGCCTTTGAGTTTGAAAAGCAGCTTGTATGAGAATGGCGCTCTCATACACCCCCCTCCTTTTTGAATTGCGTATGTGTGCACTATTTTAAATGGTTTTAGACAACTGGTTTGTCAAATCACAGAATCACAGAACAGTAGAGGTTGGAAGGGACCTCTGGGGATCACCTGGTCCAATCCCCCTGCCGAAGCAGGGTCACCTACAGCAGGCTGCACAGGACCTTGTCCAGGCAGGTCTTGAATATCTCCAGAGAAGGAGACTCCACAGCCCCTCTGGGCAGCCTGTTCCAGGGCTCTGTCACCCTCAGAGGGAAGAAGTTCTTCCTCATGTCCAGACTTAGGAACATATGATATATGGTTCATTCAGGAGCTGCAAAAAGCAAGTGTGTTGCCCTTAGGATCTTGGATTGACAACACAGTGCAAACAAAACAAAGCAAACCCCTCTCTCCTCTTTGCCCCTCTCTTTCTTTTGAGCCTCCCGCATGTAGACCTGCAAGGTGATGGATGGGCACAGTGCACACATCCACAATGCTCGTAGCTCTGCTGCCTTGAGGCTCCCCCCTGTACTCCTCAAGGCTCGTGGCAGGCTCAGACTCCTCTTAGCAGCAAAGTCTGGTCCCAGCCTGTGCTATGGGCTCGGTTTTGTCAGGAGAGGGGAGGAGGGAGGCCTTTCCTGCATCTTGCCACGTCTCTCTGGTAAGACGTGCAAATCCCCGTGTTACACGCTGTCTCATCCAGGTGGAAGGGAGATGATTCAGCTCTGCAACATCTCTATATCTGGAATGGGAAAGGCAGCAAAACCTCAGCTATCTTGCACTGAGAAGCACCGTCTACTTAATTGCACAGCGTCTTACAATTTGAACAGTGATCTGCAGTGATCAGCTATCGCTTGTACGTAGGGAATGAGTTCACATAATCATAGGATGATGCGCCCTTAGACCCAGAGAAGTGTCTTGAATGCTATCTGGCCTTGTGAAAATATGCACATTTTGGAAATTGGGTAAATTCCTGAAGCTTATAATTTGATTGTAAATTTCTAATAACTCGATACAGAGCAAAATACTTTGTTTTGCTGCATTTTGCTGTTAAAGCTGAAAAACATAGCAGTCTATTTTATTTCCTGTGCTTTTTCTTGAGGAAGATTCAGCAGACGCAGATGTAATGTGAAAAGATTTCTTATCTGACATTTAAGATAAAGAGAAATCTAATCAGACAAATAATACCGAGTATTCATTTATTTTCTGAATCAAGGCTGAGAGCATTAAGCTGGGGGAAGGCGAGGGGAAGACAGACCATCCCCAGTATGTCTGCAGTCCACATTGTCTAAGTAAAGTTCCCAAGTGCCCTGCTACAGATTCTAGTGTTTGTCATATTACATCATTTTAAAAATAAATGGTCGGCTGTGTAGGGGCTGGTTAAAGTATTTTGAAGTCTCTGGTCAGTAAGGGACGGGAGGACTGGTCTCCAAGACCACATGTACAGCACTCACTAGCATCTGTGGCACATACAGCTTTGTTTTGTCACCTCTGTGAAGAATGCTCCGAACCTTTGCAAACGAAGCTGCAAATGCTGCGCAGAGTTTGTCTGAAAAAAGGTCTGGGATGGTAGTTGAAATCTCAGAAGAAAGCTGCTGGTTTTGCTGCTGGCTGCGCGTGCGGTGCTTATCTCTGCTTCACCGTCCGCAACTGTAAATTCCGAAAAGCGTTTTTTTCTTAAGGTAATTTGAGGTTTTTATGGAAGAGAAGGAAGCACTACACATGTATTAAGGGGCAGCCAGGGAGGAGGTAAGATGGGAGAGGAAATTAAAGAGCAGTAGCCCTCCACTCTGCCCTCCCGCGGGGATGCTTATTTTTCTCAGAGGGACTTTTTGCAATAAAGCTTATCCTATTTACAAAGCGGAGCAAAAAAGAAAAAAAAAAAATGGAAAAGGATCCACGCTAGGGACTACTCATAACTGCTATTCCAAGATTCTCCCTTGCAAGACAGATCCCCAAATGTATCAGGCCTTGAGCAGAAGGAGTTTCTTTTAAATTGGGTTAATGAAGGAGACTGATAACTGACAGCAGTTGAATCTTGGAGTTATACATTCAGCAGATCAGTAATAGCTATATATATATTTTTTTTTTTTTTTCAATTTGGAAGGAAAATGAGCCAGTTGCTTAAGTTCATGTACAATGTACTATTTGCATATAGGATGGTGATTGCATTTGGATAAGCTTTAAGCCGATGAAGGAAAATTCACATAACACACCCCAGATGACGTAAAGTGGATGTTCCAAATTATAGACCCTGAGACAGAGTAAGTGGTCTGTGGAACTCTATTAAATAGAAGAATCAAACTTGTAAATTAACCTTGATTAATTCACGTTCCTCAAGAAACAGAGGTTGACGTTTGTCCAAAAAGTTTTGGAACGATTGTCACAGACAAGGAGAAGAGCTGGCAAAAATAGTCCTCTGCAAGTTGCAAAGTGAGTGTGTTTTTTCTCCTTTGTGCAGCTGTCAGGAAAGTCCACTGTTGGAAGAAGTCGCTCGTAGAGGATTCGGCCATTATTACTCGTTTTTGAAGAGTTTAAGATGGCCCAGTACAGGCCATAAATACATAAATATACGGTCAACAGTAATAATTCATAAAGTACAGCTTGGTCCTATAAAATGGTGTTAACAGTAGGAATTAACATAATGTGGTGGTTTCTTGGGTGATTGACTCTTCAAACCAGAGAGCTTTGTGAATGTTCCTGCATGATCTTGCCGGTTTTCAGTAAAGCTGTCCTCTGGGGTGTCCTCTGTGGTTGATACGGCATTAAACACATTTGGGGTTTTAGCACTTTAGGATACAAGTAGTTGGCCAAACGGAGCCCGGAGTTGTCATAAAATAATTGCTTCAGCCTTTGGTTAAACATCTGTATTGCTCGTGAGCGTGCCTGACAGCTGTGATTTATCCTTTCCTCCTTTTATAGTGATCGACACCATACATCCAGTGCAATTCCCGTCCCAAAGAGACCGAGCTCTAGCTTCGGCAGATTGGATATTGGCTTTTCCAGTGGGCTTCCTTCTCCGGATAAAGGACTCCGAAAACGAGCCAGCACGGGCAACGAAAGACTCCAGTACAAAACTCCTCCTCCTAGTTACAGCTCTGCTTTAACGCAGCCCGTTGCCATCGCAGCCCGCGGAGGAGAGTTAGATAAAAAACCCGGATCGATATCGTCTTCCTTGGATACCTCTCTGGACTCCTCGAAAGGAACTACCAAGAAAGGCGAGGACTTGTGCGGCAGTTTAAACGGAGAAAACGGGAGCCTAAACAATACCCAAGACCGGCAGGAGTCTTTCCTAGGACATCCTAGTGCAATAAACGGGGCCTTTCTGCCTGGGGAGTGCTCTGCCACCGCGAGCAGCGAGCAGCCCTGCGAGTTCCCACCCGCGCTCGGCCCTGTCCTTTGCTGCGCCGTGGAGCAAGCGGAGGAGATCATGGGGATGGAAGCGACGGGGTTCGGCGCGGGAGATCAGCTCGAAGACTTTAACTCCATCCCGGTGGAGCACGCCGTGGCGGTGGAGTGCGATGAACAAGTCCTAGGGGAGTTTGAGGAGTTCTCTCGAAGGATCTATGCACTGAATGAAAACGTGTCCAGCTTCCGCAGACCGCGGAAAAGTTCGGACAAGTGAGCTTGGGCAGGGGTTTGATAAGTAGACATTGAGGTGAAATCGGTGATCTGGAATAGACATAAAATTGCACTTATTCTTTATATTAATTATAAAAAAAATTAAAAAGCTAAAGCTATTCTTATGGTGTTAGACAAACGGACTTAAGCACGATAACACAGGATCATGGCATATTCACAGCCCAGGTAAATTTTGATTCTGCTTCAAATCCTCTGATGTCTGGTATTTATAGTCTCTTGGAATTTTTTTTTTTTAGGCATTGGAATCCATTTATAAAAGGCTTTCCTGGAAACAACTTCTAGTGCTGATCAGGCCCTTCTATGAATATTTGTTAATTCCTTAATTATTATTTAGAGCTGAATTTATTTTAGTCTTTTCAGAAGAGAACCAAAAAGTTAATTTAAAAAAACATTTATGGTAAGACCTCTTTACCTTCTCCCCTGTACTCCTGCGTTTTCTTGAGCAATGTAGTCAGTGTTACCGAAGCACCGTGGTTTTGTTGTAATTGGACAGCTTTCTCTTGGCTGTGCTCTGTAGCCTTTGAAGTTCTGGTTTGCACTGATGAGTCTTCAGTTGGTGGTGTAAACTTGCCAGGGAAGGAGCACCTGTGTGACAGCTGCAGTTTCTTTGCACCTGATTAATCACAAACACCACTTTTTCCTTCCCCCCTACTTCCCTGCATACTCGCTGTTCCCACCAGAAGAAGCCTTAAGGGCTAAATCCCCTCGAAGGTTTCTCCTTAAAAAGTCTCAGCTTGACTGTTCCCTGCTTCAGCTGGGCACGGACCTCGTCGGTGGAGACCCAAGGAACCCGCTCCCGAAGCGGGGTCCCCTCCGAGGTGTCTGACGGGGACGGCGTGCTGCGAAGCACGTCACCGGCACCTTCGTAAAAAAAACGCCGTCAGCGCTTTGGAATTAGGCGAATCCACCCTCCGTAGAAAGGAGGCACTTAACGTTATTCATCGAAATTCATATCCTTTCGGGAAGAAGCCACCAGCGGTTTGCTCTTCGGTAGGTTGCCACCGGCACACGTCTGCAGCTGCACTAACGGGAAAGCGATTTGCAGCCCGCGTTGCGACTCCTGGTGTTTGTTTCAGTTTGGATTGCGTTGCTCTTGCTTTCTGTATTGCGTACCCGAGAATCTGGGCTCGGTTGTGAGCTCTCAAATATAAAAATATATAGCAGAATAAAAAACACCTCATCACGCCTGGCTTTTTTTCCCCCTCCTTGGTCTGTGCTTTCTTTTGAACCAATGACTTTGTCTTTTTCCTAACTTCACCGTCAGGCTAGCCGAAATTAACTTATTTTAACATGTGGATATGTATAATCTCAACTATCTGTTGTCAAAACAAGACGTGCACGTGAGAACCAGTATACATAATAGCACTGTTCTAGATGATGCATTTTTCCAGGTAACAATGGTTGTATTAAAATTATATTCACATTTCTTCTGTTTAGCTTCTAACGGTTGTGTCTGCAGTCGAGCTGTTGGACTGAGCCTTGCTACAGCGACTCGTGGTCTGTGGTCTGTCCCATGACATGTTCCCAGGCATGGAAGCGCTCGGAAGCAGAGACCTGGATTCTGTAAGGCACTGAACGTGGTTCTGGGTGCAAACTGGGGCACGAAGCTGGACATGTTCATGGCTATCTTCTCCCCCCAGAGAAGCTGCTCTGTTCCAACCTCATGAAAAGCTTTCATGGGAGAGAGAGGTAGGAGAGAGAGGTAGGAAGGAGAGAGAGAGGTAGGAAATTCTCACTGCGCTGTGGCATCACAAGAGCCAGAAAGGAACACCTGGGAGCACAGCTTTGATTGATGCAGGGGGTGAGATACCCTGTCCTGTGACTGTAGCTAACCATCCTCTGACAGCGGGATGGTTTTAGGTGGAATTGGGGGTCGTTGGGTCAGTCGTGCACCCCGCGGGGTGGGATCTGGCATGCTCACAGCAGCGCAGACCTTCCGTTTGTAGGCACGCTCGTTTTCCTCCATGACAGCAAGGCATTAGCTTGTGTGTGGTGGTGACTCTTCAAAGCAACCCAAAGAGTAGTCCTGAAGTCGCTGTGTTTCGTAGGCAAACAGGGAGATTCTCAGTGTAATTAAGCGGAATTAGGTTTGTAGAGCATCAGCGGGACTTTGTTGTGTTGGGTTTTTTTTTTGTTAGTGGCGCATTTTCTCAGGTTGCATCGACCAAATGAAGTCCGGTTTTCCTCCCTGATGTTGTGTTGCTGTTCCTGTTGGAGTCCTGTGGTAGTCAATGTGTCAAGCACGATGGCTGATTTCTGCGTCTGTCGCACAGACCTCCTTTGACCGGGCTTCCTAGGGCTGTGTCTTTAGGAGGCCGTAAATCGCCCCCGCGTTTCTCTTCTGCTTGCGTCGCTTTCCGTACGGGAGGTGGTGGGACGGGGGACGGCGTCGTAGGGCTCCTTGAAGACCTCTCGCTGGGGGGTCATACAGACCGCAGCCACCTCATGGCTTTCTTTTTTGTGAGTATTCTTCCCCCCCCACATAAATTACTTTGAAAACAGTGTAGTGGGCGAAAAATAGTTGGTTGGAAGGTGAGATGCTGTATCACGGTGTGCTTGAAACTGTCAAGAGCCTTTCAGTTCCTGCCCAGCTGTGACACTGGTAAACGTCTGCAAATGTCTTCAAGTGGAGAACACATTTCGTTGCCATCTTTTCCCCCCTCACTAGGAATTCCTGAGATTTTTGAGAATATTAGTTTTGGAAGATCGTATCCCACTATATTTTTATAGCGAGCACAGCAGCATTGGCTTATCCTTGCTTGACCAGGTATTTAAAATAAGCAAAAACAGAATATCCCATAGTAAATGACACATTCAAACTGTGTTGGTAATTGCGGGAAAGCTCGTCTGTATTTATAAAATAAAACTGTTTAGTATCTCTCAACTTGTGTGTCTTCTCTTAATGGTTCCTCTGTGTTTGTTTTCTTTACAAGCCTGGTTTGAACCCCAGTGTCCTCCTCAGCCCCCTCCAAGCTCTTTGGCTTGCTGTTTAGCGAGCCTGTATTGATCAAAACGCGAATATCTGGGCAAGAGGGTTGGCTGGAAGACCTGCCCGCCTCCTTGGCTCCAAATCCCATCTCAGACGGGGTGGTACTGCAGTTCTCTTTTCTCGTTCCTTCCACAAAGATGGCACGCAGCTGGAAAAACAGCCGCGGCGTGCGGCAGGGCTGGGGGGCAGCTGGGTTTGGGAAGCTTTTACGGATAGTGGAAAGGCCAAGTTCTCACATCAGGGAGGAGTTGCTGCGATCTGGCACCTTCTGCCACCTGAGCTGATCAGCAACACCTGGCTGCCTAAAAATCATAGAATCATAGAAGGGTTTGGGTTGGAAAGGACCTTTAGAGGTCACCTAGCCCAACTCCTCTGCAGTGAGCAGGGACATCTGCAACTGGATCAGGGTGCTCAGAGCCCCGTCCAACCTGGCTTGGAATGTTCCCAGGGATGGGGCATCTCCCACCTCTCTGGGCAACCTGGGCCAGGGTTTCACCACCCTTATAATAAAAAAATTTCTTCCTTAAATCCAGTCTAAATCTCCCCTCCCTTAGTTTAAAGCCATTATTCCTTGTCCTACCACAACAGCCCTTGCTGAAAAGTTTCTCCCCATCTTTCCTATAAGCCCCTTTTAAGCACTGGCAGCTGCTCCAAGGTCTCCCCGCAGCCTTCTCTTCCCCAGGCTGAGCAGCCCCAGCTCTCCCAGCCTTTCCTCCCAGCAGAGGGGTTCCAGCCCTCGCATCATTGCTGGGGCCTCCTCTGGCCCCGCTCCCACAGCTCC
>Ga0065711_1043520_pt1 | contig 14685 bp, 12 predicted proteins | sample Hoacrofraction12_FD_59098 | JGI IMG/M metagenome (GOLD analysis project Ga0065711, IMG submission 59098) | Hoatzin crop microbial communities from Cojedes, Venezuela - Epithelial fraction 12 v2 (version 2) | ecosystem: Host-associated > Birds > Digestive system > Esophagus > Crop | place... | reverse complement strand
CTCTACTCTGCCCTGGTGAGGCCCCATCTGGAGTACTCTGTCCAGTTCTGGGCTCCCCAGTTCAAGAAAGATGAGGAGCTACTGGAGAGAGTCCAGCGGAGGGCTACGAGGATGGTGAGGGGACTACAGCATCTGTCCTATGAGGAAAGGCTGAGGGAGCTGGGCTTGTTCAGCCTGAAGAAGAGAAGGCTGCGAGGGGACCTTATAAATGCTTATAAATATCTTCAGGGTGGGTGTCAGGAGGATGGGGCCAAACTCTTTTCAGTAGTGCCCAGCAACAGGACAAGTGGCAGCGGACACAAACTGAAGCATAGGAGGTTCCAGCTGAACATGAGGAAGAACTTCTTCAATCTGAGGGTGACAGAGCACTGGAACAGGTTGCCCAGGGAGGCTGTGGATTCAATAGAACAATAGAAAGAGTTTGGAAATCATGATCTGAAAAAAGGTTTTGTTTTCTGAATGAGATTATGAAGTTGCTGCAGCTGTTAAGAGCAAACTATTTTAGCACTGACATTATCTGATTCCAGCTCTAAGGCAGAGTAGGTTGACTGAGCTCTTGAAATCTTCAGTCCTGCATTTTTTTTATTTGAACATACTAATTTAATTTAATTTGTCATCATAATCTTCACTAGAGCAATGACAGAAAACAGTGCAACCATAATCCCTTTTGGGAATTCCTTTTCTGAGAGACATGCATGACTTTTTACTATGACACTAATTGATACATTTTTTGATAGACTAGAGTGCCTAACTCAAAATTAAAGCTCTCTGTACACCAGTGGGATGTAGGCTCCCAACTCCTTTCAGGGAAATTCCCAAAATCTTTTAAGTTGAAATGATGGTCATAAGGACTCACGCTTTTAGATCCTTTGTATGCTTTTGAAAATCCTTGCCTTAATTTTCATTCTCACAGTGTCGCAGTGACATCCAGTGGTCAGTAAGATTACTCTTAAATTGGGCTCCAACCCTACCAAAATTCAAGGGCATCCTTACCTGTGTACACTATAAGCCGATGCATGTACTTCATGTCTGTAAGTTTTTACAGAACTGGTGCTTGATTAAGCATTGACTCAGCATTTGAAAAAGTCAGGACTGTCAGAGGCAAAAGGAAGGTTCCCCATATTTCAGTATTACGGATTACCCTCCTTCCCTAACTCCATCTTTTCAGGGTTCCTGTTTGGGCTGCAAACTATTTGAGGCTGCTCCCAAATTTACATGCTCCCTAAAAAAGAGCAATTAATCTAGTGTGTGTGCTGCAGTAGCAGCCTGGAGGTCTACCCAAGCAGATCTAGACCAAGACAAGGACTGAGGCCCCTAGGTTCTGCACCAAACATGTAAAATAACGTGTAAACTGAGAAAGCAATATTGGGCCAGCTACAGGACTACTGGTCTAGGAGTCATCATAACAGTCACACACAAACAGTTTCATCATTATCAGAAGAGAACTGTGAGGCAAAGGGCAGAAACTGGTAAAGTAACCTCGTCCAGAAAGAGAGGAACAAAACCTCTAACGAGAGGCTATGGTGCTGCAGCAAAGCAATCGGTAATCTGTCACTGGAAGAAAGGGCAGAGAGCAGATCAAAAGACTTTGGCACTGGCGCCCAAAATATCTTGAAAATGCCAAGGGTCAGTCTGATTGGCAAGACTGAAAAGTGAGAAGCTGATGGTTAGAGAGAGGGTCCCCAGAATCTGGGGAGATGATAAGATGAGGCAGATGGAGACTCAGGAAAACCAAGCAGAGGGAAAGGCCAAGGGAGAGGACTTGAGTAAGGAATAGCTGACTGGACCACTGAGGGGAAAAAGAGCTGGGCTGGGGCAGGGCTGCTATGGAGGAGAAGGAAGGATCACAAGAAGGGGATGGGAGAGAGAGGGAGGGAAGAATAACAAAAAGCCCAAACCCACGCAAGGCAGAATCCCCCAAAGGAATTCTCTCAAAAATATCACGCATGTGGGAGGAGAATGCCTCAGTTTAAAAGCCCTTCTGAGACTTCAACAGTGTGTCTTCAAGCAGGAAAACAGGGAAAAGTAACCTGAAGATGGAAAGGGGCTTCAAATATCAAAGATGTGATAAAATATCTAAATCCCTGCAGTGTCGTGTCAGCAGTCACAACACAGATATTCTAAGGAATGAGTCAAGCAGGCATTTGAACTCCAGCTGGCAAAGTCATGTGGCTCATCTTAAATCTTACTGCTTGTGTTAAGCCCTCCTCCTTCTCCCAGGCTAACAGCAGAAGCCAGAGGCACTCCAGTGTACAAAAGAGAGGAAGCTACCAGCATCACATGAGAGAGATTGAAGCTACCAGACATGGTAACGCTGCTGGAGAGAAGCTCTGTTTTTCAATATAATGGTAATAGCACAACCTTTCCTACACTCCACGCCTATGCTACTGTGGGAATATATGCCTGTATTTTTTTTTTTAATTATTTATTCTGAAATCTTGTTTATTGAAAAAGATGGTTTAGAAGAAGGTACCCCACCCTTACACATAAGGGGCAGCAGGAGAGATGAGCAAAAGCTTAGGAAAAACACCAAGGAGACTTAATAGTAGGGGTGGGGAAAGTGGAGTGGGATAGAAGGGGGGACAGGTTGGAGGTATGATCTCTGCTGCTGAAGAAAGAAAAGGAAGAACACAGCTGTGATGGTAGATGTGGGATCTGGACTTAGATGCAGCAGAGGAGTGAAAAAGGAAGCCAGGGTGGGCACCCTCAACAGCCTGAAAATATGAAGGTAGGGAAGAAGAATCCATTCAAATGGAGGGAGAAGGGAGTGAAGGAGGAAAACAAATGCAGAAGCAGGAAGTGCAAAGAAGAAATGGTATAACACTGAGAGAGGAAAAATAAGGAAGTATCTATTCTAAAAAAAACCAGATTACTTCAGAACATAAATAAAGAAACATGAAACACAGCATAGAAAATATGTAAGTTCATATGGATCTTATCCAGTATATGATGTTAGAAATTGGAAGATTGAGTAAGCAATCCTAGTTAGAATCACAGAATGGTTGAGCTTGTGAGGGACCTCTGGAGGTCATCTGTTTCAACCTCCTGCTCAAGCAGGTCCACCTAGAGCCACTTGACCAGAACCATGTCCAGATATCTTTTAAATATCTTCAAGGAGGGAGATTCCACAACCTCCCTGGGCAATCTGTGTCAGTGCTCCGTCTCCCTCACAGTAAAAAAAAAGTGTTTCCTGATGTTCAGATGGAGCTTCCTGTGTTTCAGTTTGTGCCCATTGCCTCTGGTCCTGTTACAGGGCACCACTGAAAAGAGCCTGACTTTGTCTTCTTTGCATGCTCCCTGCAACTATTTATACACATTGATGAGATACCCCCCTGAGACTTCCCTTCTCCAGGCTGAATAGTCCTAGCTCTTTCAGCCTGTCCTTATATGTGAGATGCTCCAGTTCCTTAATCCTGTTCATGGCACTTCATTAGACTCCCTCCAGTATGTCCATGTCTCTCTCATACTGGGGAGCCCAGAGCTAGACACAGTACTTCAGGTGTGGCCTCCAGTGCTGATAGAGGTGAAGGATCGCCTACCTCAACCTGCTGGCACTACTCTGCTTAATGCAGCCAAGGATACCATTTACCTTCCTTGCAGAAAGGGCACATCGGTGGCTGATGTTCAACTTGGTGTCCACCAGGAGCCCCCAGGTTATTTTCTGCCAGCTGCTTTCCAGCTGAGCAGCTCCCCAGCACTCACTGGTGCTGGGGTTGATCTTGCCCAGGTGCAGGACTTCGCGCTTCCTCTTGTTGAACTTTGTGAGGTTCCTCTCAGCCCATTTCTCCAGCCTGATGAGGTCCTTCTGGATAGCAGAATCTATTAGCCACTCCTTCCAGTTTTGTGTCGACTTCAAACCTGCTGAGGACACACTCTGCACCATCATCCAGATGATTAACAAAGATGTTAAACAGGACTGGACCCAGTATCGACCCCTGGGGTACACCACTGGTTACTGGCCTCCAACTTCATGCCTCTGATCATTACCCTCCAGGCCCATCTATTCAGCCAGTTTATAATCCACCTCACTGTCTTCTTATCCAGCCCACACTTCATCAGCTTGTCTATGAGGATCTTATGGGAGACAGAGCTGAAAGCCTTACTGAAATCCACTGCTTTCCCCTCATCTACTAAATCAGATATTTCTTCATAGACGTTTACCAAGTTGGTCAAGCATGAGTTTATTGTATTGTCAGCAGTGCTATAGACATGCTGTGTGCCTAGTTGACTCACCGATAATATGAGCATATCAATAATTATTCTCCTCACAAGGGTCCTATGTTAATTAACATTTGAAGATATACCTTGAGATCTTCAGAGTAAATGCTGCTACACTAGGTATGTAAGAAAAAATTGATTCTGTTTTCAAATGCTGTTTGCATCACTCGGCTTTATAAATCTATGAAGTATTGAATCCCTAGAATAACTGTACAGCACAATGCATACATATAATAAAATGAGAATGTAAATCATACTTCTCAGACTTCTCTTAAATAAAAGCACTTTCACGAAATAAACTGTGAAACTCAAGGTTTTATCATCACATTTTTCATTTTAGAATGTGATATTATCTATCCTTTCTCAAATGAATCTTAACTTTCTCTAAAAACTTTCAAAGATGTCAACACTGCCAGTATAATTACCAAGCATGTAGAAACTCCAAGCAGAACAACACTAATCACTCAGCAAAGAGGTAGTCCTAGCACATTTCAAGGTTTGGCCATGAATCCCAAGTTGCATGATGTTGCAATATCACTGAGGAAATTATTATTTCCCACTGTAATCACACTTAGCTTTGTAAGAGATTAATAACAAAACCAGTAATGCCTTTCCCTCCTCTTCCTTCACAGGAATTTCTTGCTCTAAGACAGTCATATTGGAATATCAGGGAGAAGTAAAGATCACAGAGGAGAAAGACCAGGTAGTGGGTCTTGTGCTGGTCTGCTGTATCGATTCCTACAGATTTCATAAAGAGATCTTCTCATCCGTTTTCAATTAGTGTCAGAGCCAGGGCTAAGACTGCAGAAAGCCCTGGTGTTGAAGCTCCTACACTGAACTAATAAATGGAAACTCCTTTTGGGAAGTGCAGTCAGTTTGGGCAATATAATGAGCTTGTACTGCAGTTCCTGGAAGGAATATTTCTGTAATTTTATTGTCAGCTCCTGAACTTAAAAGAACTATTGGTCCTTTCTTCATTCAGTAAATTCATGTTACCAACTTCCTCCTCCTGCCAGTTTCACTCAGTCATGAAGACAAGTAAGGTCATTATGGGGGGAACGGTGTATGCTATAGAAGGAGTTCTCCTCTAGCACTGGCTCCTCTGCTGTGCCTTCATAAAGTATTCCCTTGGGAAATCACTAATTCTCATCACTCTGGATCTCAGTGAAAGGGTTTTTTATCTGTTGGGCTGAAGAATCATGAGGTTAAACCATGATCTTATTTTTTTAAAAAGGAGACACACTAGATATCTGCAGCATTATATTTGTTTGATGAAACACATGAATATTTGCCATTGGTTTATACATCTCATTGCAGACTTTAAAACTGCAAAGAAGGAGGAGGTATTTTCTTAAAAGGAGAAGGGGAGCATTGACTGTGTACAGAGGACTGTCCAAAAGAGGTAATAGTCAGGCTAAATGACTTACTGCCATCTATTGACCATGTACCTTACAGTGTCCAAGATTTTCAATAAGATGATGGCAAAGCAGTAAAATCTTGTAGCACAACTGATACAGAGAAACCTACTTTTGTGTGACAAAGTCATAATGATTTGTATATGTTTTATTCCTGTCTTAGCACACTGCTGGATTTTCAATAAAAGCTAGTGCCAGCTGTTTGCACATTGCCTTTCTCAACGTTTTAGATTTAAAACAGCAGCCTTTCATCCGTATCAGAGTATGTAAGAGGTGAAGCAGTCTACTTTCAAGGACATCGCACTGGTGCCAGCTGAGCTTGACAAATGACTTTGTATAGATTTGTTGCTCATGCCAAATTCTATCCCCTTCTCTAAAACAAAATGAAGTAAACTAGCACCATAGCTTCCTACCCAGAATTATTGCCATGTCTCCAAATGAACCCTTTTTTATGTGTTTATTTGCCACGGCTTTAAAATAACAAATCACTTCTTTATAACAAAATTGTCTCCCTGGAATAATAGGCTTAGACATGGTTTCTGATAGAGCAATAGCTCCTCTACATGATAGCAACAGCTTGCCCCAAGAAACGGAAGCCCATTGATTCTGGAGGTTACCATTAGACAGACAGACACTGCTGTAAGAAATTAATTCATTTTTTGCATCATTGAGGCACTCCATTTAAACAACGTTTTGTTGCCTTCACTATACCAAAAGTAGCAAATTCAAAGGTAACTCTTTCCTCTAAGATTTGAGCAAACAGATTTCTCAGGATACAATTATGCATCAGCCAAGCTGTGTTTTATAAAGTTAAGGCCACCAGCAAGTTAGGGCATGCATTTTTTTCCAATAAACATTTCTTCAGACAACTGTCAGCTCCAGCAAGGGTGCTCACCAGCCCTCCTGATTCCTCTCACCTCAGGTCTGCATCTAAACAGTGGCACGATGGACCAAACTGCACTGATTTATTATTAGCAGCCAAAAAATGAAGTAGTTAGTTACAATTGTTTTCTTCACACCATTACACCATGTCTTGTTTTCAGTGATACTCATCTGCATTCAAAGTAATACCAAGGCCTTTATCAAAACACAAACATGTTCAAAAGCAGCATTTGTTCATTTAAGTAAAGCTGCTGAATCTGCGCACTAGTAAAGTCAGTAGAGGAGAAAGGCATGAAAATCCGGCTCAGAGCTCATCAATTCAGGCACGTATTTCACCAACTGAAGTGATATAAAGAGGCAAATACACTGAATTTTCTACAGTGGAAAATAATAGTGGTGCGTAGTACAAAGGATAATTCAGCCTCTGAAAATCAAGTATTTGCATTGACCAGAATGGATGCATCTTACTGGATCAACTGTTTCGGAAAAAAGAAAAATTGAGGCTTTATTACTATGTGTCCCTAAAGTTTAGCAAGTGTTGTTATCTCATACATGTCCCTCATGTATGAACGCTTGCATGAAGCATGTGTGAAGCAGTATGAATGCATGAAACACAAGGGACTTGCATATTTGGCATTAGGTGTTACAGAGCCTAAGCACTAAGTCCATAAATCACTCTCCCTGCTGCATTTACAATGAAGTTAAGAAAACACTCTTTTTCTCCTTTCCCACCTTTAAGCTTATGCAGAATACTTTAGGGCACATGGAGTGATTGAAGAAATTTCTGCTGGCACTGTTGTCTTGTTTTCCATCCTTCATCCTGTTTCATAAGCTGGTCACTCCATACTTTAGTGCCTCACAACATCTTCAAGCAGAACTGGCCTTTTCTACTAGTCAGCTACAAACGTTACCTTCCCTGGTGAAAAATAATAGAAATCTCCTTCTGTGCAGATGGAATACAAAGTCCAAATTTCCAGCTTTATAGCACTCTACCAATTCCCCTGATTTTAGCAGACAATGAAGTAATGAATGGAAAGCAGTTTTCATCCCCCAAAAACAGACGGTCAAAGAAGAGCCTCCAGAGATGGAGAAATGCTGTGGTAGTTAAATATGAGTCAAATTCAAAAAGCAACCGTGTGCCACTAAAACAAACTTGGCAGCACATGCCCACTGCTTCGTAAAGCCAAGATCATGGGTTGCTTCTTAAGAAGCACACTTGGAGAAGAGAGACTCTTTCTCAGCTGTCCGCCAGTCCTAGAAGGCACATGCTTTTTATGTCAGCCACCTGAGAAGCCTCAAAGGAGCAAACTGGGCAGACAAATCTCTCAAAGTATTGGTTTCAGTCCTGTAAATTTCTTTGGAGGTGAAATAATTCCTGGCCAATAACTTGGGGTAGATTTGATCAGCCCGTATTTATGAGGCAACTGTCAAAGATAACAACACAGTCAATAGAATCACTTGTTTTGGTATATCAGCAGCTTGCCCTAGAGAGTCAGAAATCTCTTAGTGTTTATGCTACACACCTCTATATATTTTTTTTTTAATCAAGAAGGCACAATACACCCCTGTGTATTCAGAAGCATCATCAGCTTGGTCTCAGCTAGCACAATAACATGAGCATTGTATGACTCATGAAAAGTGCTATTTCCTTTCATTTGGCCTCTTCAGAAGTCATACGCACTACAGAGGTTTCACTGCCATAACACAAAGTGAATCCTGAATTGCCATAGTACCTGAGAGCAGTAGGATGTATCCCCTTTATAAGATACATTTATAGAAAACCAGGCTGTGCTATATAACTGAGTAAATGGACATAATACAGAATATACAGCAAAGAGCTTCAGTTCATGCTTGAGAAAAAGCTCAGTTTCTAAGTGATTGGGTTGAAAAACATCAACACTCACACTTGACTACCTTCTACATTTTATTTCCTCAGATAATGATAAGCATCACAGCTGTCAAAATGGTTATAATTTAAAGTGAGTATTCAAAATGTAATGTTCTATACTGGTACCATTGCTGAGGCTAAACTTCAGGTGATAATTATAATGTTGATCATCTGGGATGAAACTGTATCATAAAAACTACTCAAAAAAACAAACAATTAATGTGTAAAAACAAAATCATTTATAAAACTGTCATAAAGAAAACACAGATGTAAACATGAATTCTTTACTTAGAACCAAGAAATTTAGCTTCTAAAATGTTTAAAATAAAGAACTCTGAAATTAATTTCTATTTAGGATAATATTTTCAAATCATTCCTGAATTAATTTAATGACATTCTGAAACTCTGTATCACAGAAAAAAAAATGGGAAAATTAATGTATTCTTCTTCTGATAATTTTTTTCAATAAGAGGTGAAAATTTAATTCATAATGTTTAATATTTGGCAGTCCTTCACCTCCAAAATGTACAATACTGGCTCAGACAGTTGTTCCAAAAACATTAGTCCCCATGGCTTATATACTGTTCAATTTCTCCTATCCTGGACTATCAGGGGATGAAAGGGGCCATCCATCATTTTAAAATGTAGCCAGGACATACCCAGCAAACACAGCCAGACATAATAAGTGAGCACTAGCAAAGTTCATGGGTCCCAGACTAGATGCCATTTGACTGGATGAGACTCCAACGCACAGCTAAGCCTGAGGAATTTGGTGGCTCACATAGTGGAGGTCCTACATGATATGAACGATGGCCAAAGAATCAGACCCTAAATGACTATTGTTATCATCCAGCAGTTAATTTATCCATTAAACTTCATTTTACCAGCCACTGAGCTGGCTGAAAACTGCAAAGTAATATTTGCCTAATAAATTAAACAAACCACAGCAATATTCACTCAGTAATGTATTTGAATATTGTTATTTATCCAAGTGCAAGACACCCACAACTTAGTTCCAAAGGGTAATATTTCTAAAAGTATCTAAGTGAATTGAAAGCATTCACATCTGAAGATTTTGCAAATGCTTAAAGAAATCAAGAAACAGTTCTGATGTCCACATGTTCTGTTGACCACAGTGGTATGGGTATCAGCCTGCTGTGACTCAGTGATAACAAGGATTACTGAACCACACTGGATTTGCAGATACAGATTAGAAGGGGTTAAACACTGACTCTTGAACAAAATGGGCTTCACGAGCAGTTCTAGTGCAGCTCCCATGTCAGAGTCCTCCCACAAAGTTGTGCTGGTGCCAAGGTTCCTGGCAGTCCAAGCCAAACCACCGTGTGGGGGAAGCAGGGCAGCAGAGAGGGATGTACCCACATCTTACATCACTTAGCCATTCCTGGACACCCTCCTACTTCCAGTTCAACTGAAAATATGCCTTGTGCATCCTATGAAGCTCTTGGCCAAATGAATATTTTGGTAGGCATTTCACAGACACAAGGAGTGCAGCCTCGAGGGGGTGGGTGTCAATCCCACGTATAAAAAAGACCATCGTATCAACAATGACAGCCAAGTACAGGCGGGAAGAACCTATCTCCCACTGCACAAAATCCAAATCTAGGTGTGTGATACATGCACCAGTTAAGGAAGTGACCTGGCCTTTCTGGGAGCTGGGATGCATGACTCACATCCCCTGAATAATCAGGTATGCTTTCTTCAGGTACACTTCATCTTGTCAGTCATCACCAGTGCTGTTGCATGGTAAAACTTTCCCCCTGGTTCACAGGAACTGAAGAGCTGAACCTCTAATTCAAGGCTGAATTCTCTGCACTGCCAATGCAGCTGGAAGGAGGGACTAGCAGATACAGTTGCTACAGTAAAGCTTTCCACAGCTTCTACGTGTGAGACATGCTTCACGGATACTGTTGGAAAGACACATGTGAATCCAGAAAGCTGTAAGTACCTACTTACAGGCTCCATTGCACCAAGCCAAGCCTGAGTTCCTGCCAAGAGGTCAAATGAGCTGCCAGCCAGGAGATGGGCAAAGGGGACATAATCCAGGCAAGAGGAGTTATTATCTATTGGAACCCTCTGTTTACCTTCTACTTGGTAAATGGCATAAATACAGTTTTAACAAAAGCCTTTTATTGGGCAACAAACAGTGACTATTTACAGTGGACACTCAAGCTGGTTATAAATTTATTACAGTATGTAGTATTACTTTGGATTTATCTCATTCATAAATTCCTAATCTAAAGAAATGTAGAAGTCCTCTTCTCATCTTGACCAGTGGGGGATTCTTACTCAAGAAACAGCTCACCCTGCTGGTTAATCATTTTGAAAGCTTTCAAGTGATTTCATGTGGCATTGAGTTTGACTCACTTTATTATTTCTGATGGAAGACCTTATTTATTTCAGAGCTAATGGGTGAGAGTTAACTCACATTTCTCCATCTCCAGTGACAAGAAAATAACTTTCAATTGGTTTATTTAAGAAATACATTGAAAACAAAAAAATGGAGTGAAGCACCAAAGTATAAATCATGAACAGAATTTATGGCGCAGAAAAGTGATGTTCTTGCAAAAAAAAAAATAAAAAAGAAACCACTTGCCTCCAGTAGCTAATATAGCGTAAGTGCTATTCAGAGAGCAGTTGCTGCCTTTCTACCAGTACTAGAGCACCTCCATGCACAGTCTGAACCTGTATTCTACTGTAAGAGCCCCAGTGATTAAAACCCCATTGTCCATAGAGTTGAACAGCAGGAGATGCTGGTTCTGAACGTGTAGACAGGTTATCTGTTTGACAACAGCTTACAATGTGTAGCAGACACAAATTATTACTCCTTCGGTACTTACTGTCATAAGAGTTATTGCAAAGGCAAATTATTTGGTAACCCTGCACACATGATTATAGCATCATGTTAGAAGCACTCCCATTACAAAACAAGTGCTTTCTTCATCATAATCCCTCATTTGCAGGTACTCACGACACTTTGTTGGGAGGGGAGAACCACTCAATGGACTGAAAGTCACCGTTCTTCACAGATTTATGGCAAACTCTTTTTTACAGGTAACACAGTAATTCTTGAGACACATGAACATAAGGAATATTTTTTTTCAGTATTTTAGAAATACCATGTTTTTTTATCTTGGCTCTTGAGTAGACAGAGACAGGCTTAAAAGTTCCAGGTCTGATGCCTGGATCAGTCAGAATGTGATTTTAATTCTGTTCTAAAGTGGCAGCCGAAGACTGCTTTGGCTTACAGGGAGCATGAGCAGGAGAAATCTGAGAAAGAAAGAAAAAAAAAAAAAAAACAAATTTTTCTAGTTTACACTGGTGACAGCCTCCAGGCAGGGCTAGGTTAGGGGCAAGTCTAAGAGGAAAACACCTGCATCCAATGTGTCAAGAACATCAACATCAGCTCTGTCACATCTGAAAAAGGAACTCTCAGAACTGGGCAGAAATTCAACACCGTTCAAGACTGGTTTCTCAGTTACATGCCAGGCACCTGTTCCACCTGTCATGGCATCATTCATCTTTGAAACATCATGTACGTTTAAATACATACAAAAAACAATATATACACCTAAATCCCATTAATCTTTGCAGTACCCCCTGCCATGAGGGGCATAAGAGCAGGTAGATGGGACAGTAGCAAAGATGAAACACAGCTTATTGCCTGCGCTTCAAAGTCTGCTGGATTTGACAGCAGCAGACCAGTCAAAAATTAGCACATGACTATTAGATTAGGATCATCACTGAAAGTTACCGTTAGGTAATTAGGATCATTGTTAAAAGAATCTTGAAAAGCATTCACAGCTTTGACCAAAAGAATCACAGAATAGTAGGGGTTGGAAGGGACCTTCCAACCCCTACTATTCTGTGATTCTGTGATTCTGTGAAAAGGACAGTATTTATTTACCATTACGGATAAGGGACTATACATAGCATCTCCATGCATGGAGCATGCCCTTACAAGTTCTGGGTCAGTATGGAAGCAACCTGAGGCACAATACTCAAAAAGCGTGGATAAAAAGCATTCTTTGAGGTCCTAGAAAAGGTGCATGTACACGTGTGTGTATTTGTGTGTGTGCGCGCGCACACAGGTATATCGGGGGGGAGGGGAGAAATACATTCCCTAATTTATTTTTCCAAGCTAATTCACTCCTAGTTTTTGGGATGCTACTTTTTGCTGACTGTAACCTTCCCAAAGTACATTAATCTCTCTTTCACCCTAGAGACTACTCGTTGTGTCTTAGCATTTACGTAATATTATGTTCCTGCAAAATCTCCCAGCAACTCTAATTGTTCTTTCTTTTTCCATTAATTCTCAGGAAATGATAAAAACCTTTCTTATGCAAAATGTCACACATGTAAAATTCAGCTCAGAAAAATACGAGAGAAATTGCAATAATTCAAATATTCTTTAGTAATGTAATTAATACCATTCTGTTACATCAGTGTGTCTGACTCCAGCACAGACTTGGTTACTAGCGGAGAAGGCTGGAGGACACTTCAGGCTGGGTGCAGAAACAGTAAGATCAGCCACTGCGATCAAATGGAGCCACAGCATGTTAACACTTCAGGTGACTGTTACCAACACAGCCACCCCCTGTACTTAGACCCTTCCTCTGTCAATGGTGGAACTTCACTAACACGATGGTCTTCTGAGCTGGATGCTGAGACAAATCCCACTGTACTAAAGTGAAGTTTTTTTATTGCCACTAATGGGTAATAAAACCTACAGAAAGGATAAAGTCAGCTCTGCTTGGGTGCCTTCCTCCGCAACACCTGGAGCTTTGCAAGCAGGACTGTCCTGCACAGGCCTGAAAGATGCCTACGGAGTGGTGGCGACAGAAGGAGTCTATGATTACATAGACAAGGCAGGAGAAGGTCCAAGTGCCCTGTAGGAGAAAGAAAAGTCAACAGTCCTCTCCCTCCTAGGCCATATTAAGGGTTAAATTAATCACTTGATGGGCAATGTGAGGACTAAGGCAACAGAACAGACACAGAAGATAGCCACAGCAATACCTGTCATTAGGGTGTTGCTTGTTTGAAGCATGGTGGAGAAAAATGCATTCGTCACCGAGTCATGGATGGGAAGGACTGCATGTGAAGACTGGAGGAGGGACATAGCTGGTATTGCCTCTGTTGGATTGTGCAACTTCTGGGATATGACAGCAAACATAGGCCAAGATGGCAGGGGCCCATCAACCTCATAGAGGATTGAATCCGCTTCCCCAGGCTGGACTCTATTTCTCTCAACGGGCACAGAGTAAAGCTGCTGTCCTCAATTAAACTTTGAGCAAATCTGCAAAAGGGAATGGAAATCTGCAGCCAGCAGAGGGCAACAAAGCTGTTGAAAGGGCTGGAAGGCATGTGAGGAGCGCCTAAGCACTTTGGGTTTGCCTAGTTTGGAGAGAAGGAGGCTGAGGGGTGACCTCTTTGCTCCCTACAGCTTCCTGAGGAGGGGAAGGGGAAAGGGGGGTGCTGAGCTCTTCTCCCTGGGATCCAGTGACAGGACGCATGGGAATGGTTCAAAGCTGCACCAAGGAAGGTTTAGGCTGGACATTAGGAAGCATTTCTTTACCAGGAGGGTGGTCAAACACTGAAACAGGCTTCCTAGAGAGGCGGTCAATGACCCAAGCCTGTCCACATTTAAGACGCATTTGGACAATGCCCTCAATAACATGCTTAGACTTTTCGTCAGCCCTGAAGTGGTCAGGCAGTTGGACCAGATGATCGCTGTGGGTCCCTTCCAACTGCACTGTACTATTCTACTACTATAAAGAGCAGATTTCTGATTTTGATTAGTGGGAAGATGAAGTCTCTGCTTCCAGTTTCAGTTCTCAAATGAATCTCCTTTTTAATTTGTAATACACTTTCTGTGCTTGATTTGGAAGCACAAAAGGAAATCAGAACTTGTTTCTAAAGATCTCGGAGTACTTTACAAATTATATATACACCATCATCATCTCCAGTTCACCAATGGGGAAGCTGAGGCATAAAAAGGGAACACAATTCACTTAAGATCCCAAACGCCTGGCAGTACTAAGCCAAATTCTATCACAGCACCTGGGGTCAGACTGAGAGCATGACCAGCACGGTAGGAATAAAATCTGTACCTGCCACCTGCCTGGACACACTTGCTGGACTGGTTTGCTGGGTAGACGAAGGGAGAGCCGTGGATGTTGTCTACCTCGACTTCAGCAAGGCTTTCGACACAGTCTCCCATGATATCCTCCTGGGGAAGCTGAGGAAGTGTGGGCTGGATGAGTG
>Ga0065711_1043519_pt1 | contig 14685 bp, 9 predicted proteins | sample Hoacrofraction12_FD_59098 | JGI IMG/M metagenome (GOLD analysis project Ga0065711, IMG submission 59098) | Hoatzin crop microbial communities from Cojedes, Venezuela - Epithelial fraction 12 v2 (version 2) | ecosystem: Host-associated > Birds > Digestive system > Esophagus > Crop | place... | reverse complement strand
GGGCTGTCAATCTCACCCCTGGCCTTGGCACTCCAAGCCTAGGCTCATCCCTAGTGAGCTGGGCAATATCCCCTTCCCCCTTCGAACCTAGTTTAAAGCCCTCTCAATGAGCCCCGCCAGCTCGTGATCTAACCACCTTTGAACAGATATCTGAAATATTTTTATTGCAATTAATTCTGTGTTGTGATGGAGAGCTAGTCTAGGCAATACCTCCAAGATCCCATTCCAGCTCTATTTTCTATGATTTCTAAGAACTGAAAACATGAAAATATTAAACAAAGTTCTGCATGTTCTGAGCCAAACACATTTTATTTTACTATGTTTTTTAGATATTTCAGATATTGTGCGATGATGTAAGAAAACACTGTGACTTCTGCATCATCGCACATTTTTGTCTTGAACAAAACAATCTCAGGAGTAGAGCCAGAGATGTTTTTCTCACTCAGCTGAGGCTGAAGTCAGTTTCTCACTTTCCTGTCCACTTTGTAGTTAGATGTTTCTGGTCCTGAAGGGGGAGAGAAAGTACTTCCAGTGTCAATATTGGTCAGTTGAGTGGAGACATAGAGCATGGCTCTCCTTGGCTAAGCACAGACTCAGTGGATCAGATGTTTTAGCAGAAGTCAGACTCACTACAACCTAAAACTATTTGGTCCTGGGGGGTAGGCCGGTAGGGGTACTCTGTACAAATAATTAGGTAGACTGCATGCTGTATTCTAGTCATGAGCTTGGCATCATTGTTCACTAAAATTAAAAAAAAAAATTAGTCCTTGGCCTGGATGTTTCACATAAGCAATGATGAAAGGATACAATTTGTGCAATAAACAAAACCAATAAGCTGCAGTGTTCAAGCTGGGGTACAATAAATGATAAGCCAGAGTGGCCAGAGCACATTGATGAGCATTTCTTAGGCAACTTGGCAAAGGGGAGTTTTAACAAAATGTTAAGAGAAAAGCTTTGTTCCTTCCAAGTATTGCCAAGTGGTAAGCCAACACTTTTCAAATTTTAAATTAAAAAGGGCTGTATTTCACTTCAGTCATGCTCTTGCAATGAGCTCTCTACCCATAGTCATTTCTACAGCTGTAATGCTAGAAGACCCTTACGGTGTAAATTTGCAAGAGAAAGCATTTTCTGTGGTCAAATAGAGAGTTCAAACCTCAGTGAAACTAAAGGGAGAAAAAGTTTTTTTGTAGTGTTTCCAGGAAGTTTTTAGCTTTCATAGGATGGATGCCTGCTAGAGCATAAACTTTGTCTTTTCATGGCAGAATGCAGCATATGTTTACATGATTTTCCAAAAACCAGTGTTTAGAAATGTGCATTTTTCACATATTAACTTAGTATCACAAAAGTGTCTACCACATACATGCCTGCATGCAATATGTTTACAAAGTAAGTCAATGGAATAAGCAGCATGATATTAATACAAGAATCCTGTGTGAAAGATTTATTCTATAAAAGGTGAGCTGGAGAATGATCCTCTAATATTGGCAAAGACAGATACAATTGTAAGCAAACTCATTTTGTAAAGCAAGTTGAAATAAATGGACAAGTCACTGCCTCTGATACAAATGGTAGTTTCAGAATGTTGCAGTTAGTGTGCTTTAAATCAATTAAATCACCAAATAAGACCTTTTTTTCCCCTCACTTCATCTAGCACCTTTGGCAGCCTTCACAACACTGAAGTTGAATATGTCAGCTATGGCTTTGTATACATTTTTGCACACAGTGACATATGTACATGTTATGCATACGTAGTAGATTCATGTTCAAGGGCTGGAGAAAGGCAGACATTGCAATCCCATACGTTTTTCACCTCTCCATGCTACTTTATTTTCATACCCTGTGAGTTCCTGTTGCCTCTTCTAGTGCACATTTTCCCAGGGATTCAGTAACAGCGTGCTTCAAATACAGGAGCTTTATTTCTCCTGTGGGTATTTCACAGCTATTTGAAAACATTTCTGTCTAGTAGTATTATGACATTACTAGCAAACTGATTCATACAGCTGGCTTATTAACTTTGCATGCTCTCTTTCCTCTTAAAAGTGCTCTGGTTTCAGATCTATTTACAGCCAGAAAAGTCTGTTTATCATAGTTTTTCAAATGAACAACAGGGAAATGTTCCTTTCAGTCTTCAAAATGGGAACAAATTAGTAAAAACAACACCCCCAAAACCCCTAGGTTCATTGTATAGTTCAATATAGTAATACAGAACAGCTAGAAATTGAAAAAAGAGCCATCTCCTTACAGAAAATTTTAGAAGGGAAGAATTTTTTAAGGAAAGACATTATTTGTTCTGTCAGATCATCTGGGGTTGAGAAAGTTCAGCAGGAACTGATTTTGTGAGTGAATGATCTGATACCACAGAGATGACCGATTAAAGAAACAAAATTTACAGACAATCTTTTTAACGAAAATCAATGGATTGAGACTAATTATAATTTAGTCTTATTTTTAGATGTCCCACGTCTGAATGAACTTTTGATTACCTCTTGTCTCTGAATAGAAGTCACAAATGCCTTAGTATGTGAATAATAGACTACCTAGCTTTATTTATGTCAGTAGAAGTTCCTCCATGTTTCCTGAAGTAATACCTTGTGACTCCTTCGTGAGCTGCAGCAGATATTTTTTCAGGCCTATGAGTTAATTAGCAGAATCATGAGATCCTTCTTTCTACCCACTAAATAGCAGTGAGTATGCAACACTTAACTAGTAGAACAGTTGACCATATCTACATAATAGTAATATTTGCCCAGCCTGGATCAAAACATAGTTATTATTCATCATCTAAAAAAGAGAGCATTTATTAAACATTCAATTATACTGCTTGGGATTTTTCCAAATCTCAACTTCCAAAGTAACATCCAGAGTTTGCAAAAATCAATGGTAGATTCCTTCTCATCCTTAAGAGGATTCTGTGTGTAGGTGTCTGATAGAAAAAACAAAAAGTGGGGCATACTTATCTGTATACTTTTGTGCTGTAACATGGAATTGCAGTAATATGGAAAAGCACAAAATGAACAAAGAGTTGATGGCTCTCATGATGGACCTAGTGATTGCTATGATTGCTCTTTATATTAAAATCTCAAGTGTGCCTCATAGAGATCAGTTGGATTTGATAATAATCCTTCACAAGAAAATAAACTAATCAATTTTTAAAAGTATCCAGAAGATCACATGTTCCACTCACAACAACGAGACCTGTGCTCCTAAATCACCTAAAGAACTTAGAGAAATCCGCATTTTTCTGCAGTGTGCTCAAAATGCTTTCAGTAAACCTGGATTTCTCTGTATTCCTTACCACTGTATCAAAAGTATCTTCTACAATTTTTCTTGAATGCTTTGAGTTGTGTTCCATGTGAAGGACCAATCCCCTGCAGCCGTAGCACAACTGATACCTCTAGTTGCTAAATTCTTATAATCGAATAACCTGAAGTATTTTCCAGCTAACCTGCCTTTAGGAGCCTCAACTGGAGCATTGTTGCTTTTAGCTGCTGATCAGTTTAATGAAGTGAAGAAGTTAACTACTGGCACTTTTGCCATCTCTGAAATTCAGTGGTTACTCAGTTACAGAGGTCTAAAGCAGACGAACCCATACTTAACTCCATCCCCCAATTAGAAAATTATAGTGGGAAGCCTGGATCTTAAAATTGTTCATATTAATAGCGTTAGGATTTTTGTGGTTCAACACCCTAACTATTCTTCCTGGACTTTGTATAGAAGTGTGCTTGCACTGTTAAGTCTGCATAAATAACAGTCTTTTCATTCCCCATGCCTATCATCTACCTTTCCTATTTTTATAAGCAATATGAATATCAGTGTTAAACATCATACAAGTCTTACTAAACACTGATTTCTTGTATGAATGCAAACATTGTCCCCCTATTTCCTAGTAACATGAATATAGATATGAAATCTATCAACATGAAGTCAGCATTTATTCCTAAATGTAGTTGAGATTAATCTTTGGTGAGTTCTAGAAATCTTAATAAAGTACAGAACTGGTGAACGTGCACTTAAATACAAACTGTGTAAGTGTGGTTGTTTGGGTTCTGGACACCTGCAAGCAAATGCTCTGTTAGGGCCAGTCCATGGGACTTGCACTGTTGAAGTGTCCTTGTAGAAAAGGAGTCCCTGCAGAATAAGAGGACAGCTTTCCCCAGCTTACTTTCCCTGTCTTGATGCTGTTTAAGTCTCTGTGTGGACAGACTCCTGTACCCTTGAAAAAACTCACCGTAGGGTACTCTGAGTGTGAAAATGAAGTGAATGAAGGGATATATCATATTCCACCTCCAAGTACTCCATGTCCTCCTAAAGTTCCGGTCCCTGATAATAAAATAATGACTTCCCACACCTTGAATATGAGAAATTAAAACACTGTAAAACAAATCAGTCATTAAAGCTTCCTTGGGATTTTAATTATTCTGCTTAAAATCCAGAGATACTAGGCATATATCTAGGACCTCAAAAGTGAATATGTATTGCCATGCTTTTTTCAAGCCTGTAATATCTTATTAAAATATACTCTTAAATGCCTAAATTCTACACTCCGAAAAACAGTTGGCCAACACCTACTCAGCTGGTAGCAAGCCTGATTCATACATAGGTTCCTGCTTGTTTTCTTGCAGCCATTGGACCTACATGGTTCCTTACAGAAATGCATGAAAAATGCTGATAAAACACTTAGCAATGTTCTTACCCTTCCTTAAGTTAGATCTTCTTCCTGTTTTACTGATGATTTTACCAATTTTTTTGCTTTTCTGAAAGGATAAAATAGCCTATATGGAAAATCTAAGAATGTGTAAGATACATGGTAATAAAATGAAAGGTTTTTCAAATTGTTGAAGAACGAAGATATTAGAAGCTTTTTTCTTCATCTTGTTTTTAGCATCAGGTTGGTTGGCTACTGTCTTTTCACAGCCTCCTTCATTCTCCTCAGTCCAAGGATGTATTTCAGCAGGCTTGGAGAGGAATGGAGCCCACAGCTTTGCCACTTAGAAAACTTGGGGCACAGAAGTGAAGGCCTTGTCTGCCAATGGGAGCCCAAAGAATCGGGCGGAACGTCTGATTATTCCACAGCAACAATTTATGTTCAGGGCAGTAATAATTCAATTTATCTTATTTCTATGTTTGTTTTTTACATTATCATTTTTTAATGATTATTTTGTTTGCAATAGAAAAAGTGAGTGTACATGTGCACATGCTGTACTATAAATGTAGAAAGCTGGCTATAGAAGTCCTCTCAGTCCATGCTGGGCTGAGAAGAAGGGAGGTATGGTGTGTATTTAATTAGGGCGAAAAGAAGTTAACAGCTTGCTCCAAATCCAAGTGCTGAGAACTTTTCATTCTGAGCACAGAATACAGCGTGACACTTGTAAATGCAAGTAATTTTGCATACTTATTTTGTCCTTTATAATTTGAGTATACACCTGAGATTTTAGACACCTTGAAAGTATGTATTCATCTGAGTTACTTCTGACTGAACACTCATCAAAATCATCAGTGGCATGCACAGTGCAATACAACCACAGGCAGCGCTTCCCAAGTACTCAGTCTTCTTTTCTTTGCTGCTCTATTTCTGGTTGAGAAGAAACAGGGTTTTTGAAAGAGATTGGCTTGCCACTCTTTCTCTGGATTATGTTTAGTTGATTCTCTCGCTGCTCTGCTTTGTTGCAAACATTTCTGTACTGAACGCTTTTATTCATAGGTATTGTTCTGAATGCAACAGAAATTCACCCAGGGATAAGGAACAGGGCATCTTTCCCCAGAAACCATCTTGTACAATGTTTTGTGGCACTTGAGGCATAGACTCATTTGTACTACATAAGCCCGCTAAAGTGTTGTGGGCAAAGAACTGGGAAATGCAGCAGAAAAAGTTGTTCTCAGATACAAATATTTGAAATTATGCACCTTATTAATCCGTCTATTTTTGGGACCCCACAACAAGAAAGACCCAAACTCAAGTGAGTTCAACAAGGGGCACCAAGATGGTTGGGTGCTGAAGCATTTGTCCTACAAGGAGATGATGAAGGAGCTGGGCTCATTCAGCCTCAAGAGATGCTGATTTGAGGGGACTTAGCAGCCCTCCAGTGCCTTACTGTGATGATGAAGCCAGGCACTCTGCAGTGGAGCAAGGGAGGACAAGAGGCAGTGGTCACAAGCTGAAGAACTGATGTTCAGAATACACTAAGTTAAACTGAGGAGAAGCTTTTTTCTTCATGAAGATGGTCAGGCAGTGGAACAGGATTCTCAGAGAGGTTGTGCGGTCTTCAATTTTAGAGATGTCCAAGACTCAGATGGATAAAACACTGAGCAACTTGGTCTGATCACAACTAAAGGTTGGATTAGAGACCTCCTGAGTTCCCTTCCAACCTGAGCTATCACAAGATCCTGTAATACCGCAGTCAGTATATAGACACCTCATTGCTCTCACTAGTTTGCATTATTAAACCTGTACGCTGAAAAACAAGCCATGTTCAGGTATGTAAAAACAGTTTTCAAAAAGTTCTGTAATGATAGATGCTTCTGAATACTTTCTGTCTGCATATTTAGGTGCCTGAATTTCCTAAAAAATCCCAGAACTTAGACCCCAAAGTCTGGAATTCATATGCTGTATTAGGAAGCTAACTCCCATGTGATTTGGTTTTCCTATTTTCCACTGACATTGGAGTGCTGATTAATGTAACAGAAGGGTCTGAATGTGATAAGTAACTGTTGTTATTACTATACTAGACCTTGTGAGAAATGTTTTTAGATGTGTTTGCTTTTTTCCATGGCATTAAAGCCACAAGTAGAGCTTTGTCTGTGGTGCTAAATACTGAGCACTATTACTTGCAGGTTTATACTAAGTCTCGTTTTTGCTGTATACTTCCCCCAGGGAAACAAAAACTGGTATTGCCTGCTCATGACCCAGTCTGCTCACCTTGTCCTGTTCATCTCCACTGCAACTCTTGTTTGCCAGACCTATGTAATGACACTTCAGTAGCCACTCGCTGTGAAGGCTCTTTAGGATAGCACTTCCTGCCCAAGTTACACCACTGGCATGTGTCTACACTGCAAGTTCCTGAAGAAACTTGCAGTGACAACATAGTGACAACAGAAGGGGAACGGGAACTGTACTTGTGGACTTCTGGAAGGAGGTCCTGTGCATAAGTGTACGTAAAGAGGTTCTTCCTCTGAAGACCTCCTAAAGCACTACTCCTTTGCTGGCTCCACTGGAGAGTCTCACGGAATTGCCTTCACAAATATTGTTTTACTAAGGACCTAAAGTTTAACATCGGCTGGATGCCTAAATGAGACAGAGTATATCCAGCCCATAGCTCTCATTAAATTCAGGTGCCAGATAAAGAAAGCTATTATTCAGTAGTAAAGACCTTTTCTGTTATTTATGTTAGTAGAGACAGTAAGAATTTTAACCAGGAGTTGTCTCCTGTGTCTTTTCACCAAATCCAACCTACATTTTAGAGAATTCCTGTCAGACAACTGCTCAGGCTCTAATTGTTACACTTTTCCAAAGAGGACACTGAACAAAGAGCTTGTACTGATCAACACTTAGTGGCAAAATGACAGAAGCCAACAAAGTTATTTCTCTGGACAGGGAGGAGGGCATAATCCAAGGATCTGCTCCTTAGAGAAATTCTGTCATTTCACCTTAGGTAGGATTTTGTTTTTCCATTTTGCTTGAAGGACTCTGTAAAAGGGCATCTCACCTTTTAATTATTTACTCTGAAGTCTTCTTGATTCACATTTAATGGAAACACATAGCTTTTAAAAAATGAATGAACTCCTTATCATACACTATAATGAGGCCATCTCTACAGTAATCAATTTAAGAGAATGGCATTCACCTGTCAAGTAATATAATTATGCTTTAATATTGAAGCTGATCTTTGCAACTAACTGAAATGAATTAATGAAATATGTTTTATTAAAGCTAAACAGGCTATAATTATTATTATTGCTACATGGATCTCAAATTCTTCTAAAACAGTATCTTCTTCTGGTGGCAAATACTCAGTTCACTTTCACATTAAGTGTTCTTAAGACCATATGAGGTCAGAGTGGTTTGCCTGTGTTTTTCAAATTAGAAAATCAACCAAAGAGGATTATCTGTAGTTGATTGCTATGTGTATTTTCTAAATCTGCCCATATATTTATATATAGCAGTAATATAGCAGTAACCATCATTATGCTAGTTTTACAGACAGGAAGTTAATGATATCTCATGTCTGTGCTGATGGCATGAGGCTAAGATGTTTTCTTTTGTTGTTTCATATTCTGAATAAAAAACAAAGTATCCATTCAGACAAAAATATCCTTTGTTTCATTGATCTTGTTATTCCCAAAGCCTTCCCCGAAGCAGGTGTAATGGACTTTATCTGTTCATCAGGATCTTGTCCTCCATTGGTTGCAGGCAGTTTGGGTTGATTCCTTTGAATTCACAAAGCTGGCCATAGGCTTAGCTTCTGTCTCTGAATTCTTTACTCTCTCTGCAATTCTGAATACTGCTCCTTATTCTTCTTACTAACTAAACAACAGGCAAGCCTTGTAGTCCTTGCCTTGCTCTCAGTCTAACCGGGTCGTTGCTTACAAACATACAAACTGCTAATTACATAATCACACTTTATATATGTACAAATATAAAACCATCTGCACCATATAGATATTTATAGTTATATGTGGATAATTATTTAGAAGTATGTATGCATATGCACATGTGCATACATGCTTGTGTGAATAAACTAGGGATGGCATGGATAAAATTCAACAATGCTAAGATGTGTATTTGTCAAATGTAAACTATAGAGATAAATTTATAAAAAGCATTTTTTTGTAATTAAAACAAAAATTAGAGAAGATAATGTTTTAGACATACCAATTTGGCAAATTAGAACAGTGTTTCAAGCAGGTTTGCTCAGGGGTTTCGTCAGATACCTCTTTCCCAAAACATGGTTGCACACACTGGCAAGACAAGCTGATGCCAACAGAAAGCTGTGCAACTGATGTTTCGTTAAATCAAATTTCAGAACTAATATTGTGTGTTTCACTCACTACTCTTCCAGAGAAACCAAAAAAAGAAATAATTACTGGAATGGTACTTTATTTCCAAACAAAAGATACACAAAGACATGTTTAAACAAGCCAAGGCCTCGGTCATGACTGCATTACGCTGATTATGATTTCCCAAAATCAACTATAAAGTCCATTACAGTAATTTATTAGATTTTTATTTATAATACAACTCTGGATCTTTTCAGAAGAAAGCTAAACTAACTGTGTATTTTGTGTTTAGGCAAACATGGTCCATTATTCCTGCAACGTTGTATTTACTTTTTACTGATTTTTCACACTGAGGCAGAAGAGTACCATTAGCCAGAAAGAAAAGATGATGTTAGCTGTAATGCCACTTCCATTCTCTCCAGAGATATGTATGTGCTTTGGAAAAACTGATTCTTGAACTTCTTGATATTCTGACAGCCCATACAGCAGACAAGAACAGGAAGTGACTGGAACTAATAGCTGAACATATTCACAAAATGTGAAATGTAAAATATTCAAAAAATGGAATTTAGACATAATTCCTGTACAGATACAATACAGATCATTTTAATAACTTTTTCATTGTTTCTAGAGCAGTGCTGTTTTTTCCATCGTATAGTAGTAACTGGAAAACACTTATGTTTAACTATTCCTTATCAAATTCCTTTCACAGCTTTTCATTGCTTTTCTTACAGAAACTGCATTTCTATAATAAACTAAATGCTGCTGCATGTTGCAAATATTCTATTCTTAACTCCCTATACTATTTTTGGTACCTTCTTCTTCCTTTTTTTTTCTGATATAGATCTGTTCGCTGAAATGTCTAGTAAAGTGAAATGGGTGATTGCCTGAAAAGAACACAAGAAATATGACATTTTGCAGCATACTTAAAGACTGTTTCTCAGCTGTTCACTGTTAGACATAAAGGACATTTGCAGTAAGTACCAGAGAGTTCTGTCTTGGTGTGCTATTATTAAATAGTTCTGTAATGACTTTGACCTCTCATTAAAAGTGATTTGTAAAATTTATGGATGGCTTCCTGCCTCACAAGTACTGAAAGACAGGATGAAAATTCAAAATGTCTGTGCTGAATTAGAGAGATGGTTTGATATCAACAAGAATAAAGTAGCACAGACAAAAGCAAAGTGCTTCACGTAAGAAAGGAGAAATGGAATGCATAAATACAAAATGGGAACTCATTGTCTCGACAGCATTACACAGAAAAGGATCTGGGAATAATAATTACCACAAATTGAATAAAAGTCAGAAATATAATCCTGTAAAAAGCAAAAACAGAAGCCATAAAAAAAATCATATGTCAGTCCAGGAAATATTAACAGCAATGTAAACTGCGTGAAGGAGTCATTTCCATTTAAATGTACTGGTACCAGAGAGGCTTTAAGAAGAGTGCTGTGTCCACCTTTGGGCACTGTACTTTGGCAGCCAGGTTCACGTGTTGGATATGGACAACAAAACAGAAAGCAGGTTAGACAGCCATCCGAAGAATGGAAACTAGAAAAAGCCTGAGCTTGTTCAGTTTGGAAAAGAGAGATCCAATGGAGACTGCAACAACGTCAAAATACAGCTTAAAGAGAAGGTGTTGAATTGTCCTCAATGTTCACTGAATGTGAAGAAAGAAATAGCTGGTGTAGTTTACCCGTGTGGAAGTGCAGACTAGATATGTGGAAAAACTTGACTGGGAGATGAGTTAGACGTTACTGCAGACAATCAAGAGATATAAGAATAAGGAAGAATTTAAAATACATAGATTTGTGTTGAATAACATAGGTTTGAATAATCCCTCTGTCTAGCCTCAAAGTAAATGAGTTCATGAAGTCTTCTCTGACTGTGCTTTCTGTCTCTGAAAGAAATTCAGGGCCACCAGCGGAAGAAAGTAATTTTGACCTCCCTGTGCTGATGCAAAAAAACCTGCCTAAACAAGCAAATTGACTTTTGGGTCTCCTGAATGTTTAGACAATGAGACTGTAAGTATGAATTTAATAAGAAGCATTGATTGCCTCTTTGCACAACTTTGATGAGTTTTCATATATATGAAATACTTAATGAGATCATTCAATGAGTTGGATATATATTTCTGATACCAACTAAATTAAAAATTCAAATGAAAAGCCAAATAAATAGTTCCTGTATTGGAGAGAGGGAAGTTGTGCATAAGTAGTTCAACCTGTTTGTCTCATTAGAAAGGAGACTTGAAGACAACCTGATTACGGAGCACACCTACCTCCATGGAAAAATATATGGAGCTCTAGGGTGTGATGTTTGCATAGGTTAATTCTCAGCCCAGGACCTTGCTTCTAATGGCTTTTTCTCCATTCTGTATAGAAAGACAGTATGCTTATGGGGACAATCAGAGCAGAAGACAAACTTATGGTGCTCTGAATTGCTCCCAGGAGAGTCCTGTCTCTGCCTGGAGACAGAGCCCAGGGAGACTGCCTTCCTGGGGTACAGTTAGACTCACTGACTATCTTACTGAATGCCTCCCTGATTTAGCAGCTGACAGCTGAAAGCAAAAGACAGAAAAATTAAGTTTCAAGCAATAGCAGTGATTAAGCTTTGGAAGATGCTGTAAGAGAAGTGACATATCCCTTGCTATTTTTAAATCAAAGCTAGATTTCTCTCTCAAAGCTTTGCATTAGTCAAACATAAGGCATGATTCAATCAAACAAGAGTTACTAGTCTTCCTACAGGAATGAGTGGCTGAAATGGAAAGGGCTATGATGTAATTTAATGGCTTAAGCAGGAGCTAGAAACTGGTTTACGTGAGCAGTAAGGACCATGTAATAGAGTGTCTACTACTCAAAAATAAGATAATTTCAGTCTGCTCTTCAATTTACCTTTTTTATTCCTTTCTAGACCTAAAGCAGGAAAAAATATCTTTCAGTTGACAAACTAAATTATTCATGGTTCTAAATAGCACTATACTTCTATCAAAAGCACTCACAGCACCTGATAACTATCTGAGTTCATGATATTTTATCTCCTTAGCTGCTCTTTGTTTCCCTTTATTGAACAGATTTTATTTGCATTTCCCTTATTTCTATTCTTACACCTACTAAAGAGCTAAAATTTTGTGAGAGGATCAGTATTGTAACAGTATGTGCAGTGGCCATCCAATATTAGTTTTTTAAACTCTTAGGGGAAAAAATGAAAGCACAGTAATCTATAAATTGTTCCCTACCTTCCTTCCCACCTTGTCTGGAACAAACTTTCTGCAGTGTCTTGGGAGTTGTAACGATAAGCCCACGGAAAGGGCTTTTCAACATGAACATTTTTAGAAGCTGTTATTTGTCTGGATGATCTTGCTTAGTAAGCAAGCTTTCACATAAAGTGGTTCAAAAGAGAGGGTGCACGTGCAAGTATATCTATGACAGAGAAAACTTATCTTGGACTGTGATATGAAGTTGATGATACTCATTGCAGTCTTGCACATAAACACTTGCTCTCTGCTAAAAGATGAAACAGATGCATTCCCACATAGTGTACTACGTGGTGTAAAAGAGCTTAGTATTATTCTGGGCAATGGAGTTGAAAAAAGCCTTCCTTTCTTAAATCAAACTGACAGTCCTTGTGAGAGGAATGTGTTAGAGACAGAACTAGGAATATTCATGCTGTGAACAGATAAGGAAATGGGGGAAGATTCAATAACCAGTTGTCAGCAAAATACATGTTCTGAAAAAGACAATTCAGTGTCCTGAATTTCTTCGTTGGTTGGAACTTCACATAAGCGGAAAAATAATTTTAATATACCGAAACATAATGAAAATATAGTCAATAGTTTTACATCCCATTTTAGTTGCAATGAAGTTTTGTGAAAATATTCAGAACATACATTTAGTTTTGACAAGTAAGAGATATGATCTCTTCATTGGTACCATACTGTTCCAACTGGTAATTAAAACCAGAAGATTCTTAGGCTCTATCCTTCTTCTTCCAATCTGCCTGAAGTTATACACAGAAACCTAAGTTTGGCAGAAAAAAAGTGGGTAGGCTGATGGATGTGATAAGCATTCACATCTCTTACTTAAATCTGTAAAAGCTGGAGGTATTCACAAGTTCTCAAAATCAAGGCATGTATGGAGATGTCAGACATGAGTTCAGGAGCCTGAAAATGTTGATGAGAATTCCTGATTCATGTTTTCCCTATACCCTAAGCAAAGTTTGCTTTTATCTTATGTGACAAATATTATCTTTTGTGAGAACTGCATTCATTTTTTGCCAATGCTTTCTGAAAATGTCTATGAATCCTACCATCACCTAAAGAAAATGTTGCTTTAATAATGAAGCTATTAGTCTATGAACAGCGACTGGGACAGCTGTTTTCTGTGTTCTGAATAATGTACTTAACAAGGGGCCATAAACTATTTTTTGGTAAATGCAACTGTCATTGCACTGCAGTTATACTATTTTGTGTAAGTAAACCTTAACTGAGTTGAGAAAGTTGCTGCTAGTTGCTGCTTCCATATTCCAGAACGACGGCATTCACTGGAATCCAGTAAACTTATGAAGCAGAAATGTGGCACAGAGAACGAGATTCATCCCACCTCATGTTAGCGATCTACACAGAGATGGAATCGTTTAGGCACCCTGGGATTCGTTTATAGTCATCACCCAGAAATATGCAAGTGCATGTGACCTTTTTGAGATACCTATTTCAGATTATGATAAAACCCTAATAGTACAAAGTAAGAGAAAAACCTTTCAAAGAAAGGTAAGTCTGAAGGAACAGAAAGCAGTCATCCAGCCAATTTCCGCAATTTTTCTTTGTGTTTGAGGACAATGAAGAGTTCATAGTTAAGTTTTCCACCGAATGGACTTTCTATTTGTGTCCTCAGTATCATTTCTCTGAGAAACTGGCAGTTCCTTCTTAAGTCCTTTGCCTCTTAAATTTGTTACCTGTGAGGGTTATCTAGCAGTTCTCAGTATATTGAAGTCATCTGTCCGGATACCTGTAGCTCAGCTGTGCTGGCAGAATAATTTTTCATCTATTTGCTCAGGAGTACTTCTGACAGTATCATTAGTGTCAACACATATACATAGTGTTTGATAATTTGGCAAATGGGCCTTGGTAACCTGTTGCAAGTGGATTTCTGGCACATGAAGCGTCTCCCATGATGCCAGATCTGTTTGGCAGACTGATTTCTCCATTCCTTTCAGAAGGGAGTCACTTTGTTTCCTACTAAGGGCTGTGGCTCTGATCTCATAATCTTTAGGGCACATGGCTTTTCCTCCTCTGTCACGGGTAGCAGCTATCCCTTGGACATTTGTCTGCCTGAGGCCACTGCTGTAAGCCTCCCTTCCTCAGGGTTTCACTGCCAATGCACCGAGGAGACAAGCTCCAGTTGTGATCTGGCACAACTGCAAAAGTTTGACCCCAATGACTCAGAATTCTTGGCGTGGGTTACGGATCCATTGTAACGATGTGACCCCAATATGAGTATGATCGTTCACCTTTATTAGCAAAACCAAGGTTTATATAGCAAAACTATTACAGCATCTGAATGGTTAAACCCCCAATCCATATATAGGCAAAACTACTGCAACTCATTGTGATTGGTGCAGAGCTGCATCTCGATGTGAAAACAGTACTGTGGCAGGAAACAACAACGTGGCAGGAAGGAAGTGAGAGTGTGG
>Ga0065711_1043518_pt1 | contig 14687 bp, 19 predicted proteins | sample Hoacrofraction12_FD_59098 | JGI IMG/M metagenome (GOLD analysis project Ga0065711, IMG submission 59098) | Hoatzin crop microbial communities from Cojedes, Venezuela - Epithelial fraction 12 v2 (version 2) | ecosystem: Host-associated > Birds > Digestive system > Esophagus > Crop | place... | reverse complement strand
GGGGGCATTGCAGCTGTGGCAGGGGTTTGTGTGAGGGGGGGTAGAGCTCGTCTGCCACAGGGGAAGGAAATCACTCTGGTGAGCTGGCTCTGGGCTGTGGTGGGAGCCAGTGGGCTTGGCTGAGGGGTGGGCATTGCCTGGGGGTGAAAGCTGCTTGCGACGTGCCCCACAGGCATGGCGGTGCTGGCGCTGGAAACCCTCGCCCTGCAGCTCCCGTGGGACCAGCAACGTGGCCGGCAGCGAGAGCAACTGCGGTCTGGGGGCCTGGACGAAAGCGGGTGAGCGCGGGACTCCCTGGCTGGCCGGAGCACGGAGGTGGGGCTGCACAGACACTCTCCGTCCCGCGAGCACAGCAGAGGCACCAGCAGACCTCCGAGCTCTGCAGCCGGCCTGTCCGCGGGCAGGAACCCAGCAGTGGGAGCGCTGCGAGGAAGGGAGAGCTCGGAGGCCGCTGGGCGCAGGAGAGCTGAAACGAGCAGGTCTGCGGGTGGGCGTGCGGGAGGCCGGCGGCTGGGAGCAGTGTGCGAGAGGCTGGCGGTGGGGCTGGGAAGTCGGGAGCTCTGGTCCCGGCTGGGGCTGCTCTGCCCAGCCCGGGGCTCTCCCAGCTGCTGCCAGCTGTGGCCCGGCGGCCGGCGCGCTCTGCACGCAGGGGAGATGCTGCTCTGCAGCAGATGCTGCCTCGTGCCGCGGCAGGAATTCTGCGCGTCTCTCCTGAGGACGGGCCACGAGCACAGGGAGCTGCTTGTACCTCTCTGGCGGGGAGACGCAGGAGTTAAAGAGTTTCTGACGCTTTTGCTCTCCCAGACAGCCCATGTCGGGAAGGGTAATTTGTATCAGCAGAGTGAGGAGAGGGGAGAGAAGGAAGATGACCTCAAAGAGACAGTTTGAGAAATGAGAAGGCACAGCAGAACGTTTTGATAATAAAGAAGGAACCTGTGCAAAATTGTTTTCGATTAATCTGCAGCTAACTGAGCTCATTAAATTGAAATTATTTCACACAGGGCCACAAGAGAATGCCTATGAAAAGCTCTGTTCGAGAACAGGAAGGTATCAAACCCCTGCATTGCTGGAAAAGTTTGGCCTCAAGCAACCCAAGCAGGAGACAGGAGTGGGAGGTCGGCTGCCTGGCCCCTGCCCAGCGCCCTGCCCTGAGCAGGGCTGCTGGTGGAGGACCCTTGTGACAAATACCCTGGGGGGCACCTCCTGCCCACCCTCCTCACGGGCACCGCTGGACCCTGTGCTGCCGCGCTTCGCCTGGCACCGGGCTGCCCTGCGCTCCAGCACAGAGCGAGCTGCGTCAGCGCAGCCGCGTTCCGCTGCCCTCGGGCAGCGCAGCTCCCGCTCGGCCACCCGGAGCTCGGGAAGCGTTTGGGTGGGCTGGTGTGCATGGGAGGGAGGGTGACCTTCTGGTTACAGCCAGGTGTAGCAGCATGACTCAAAAAGGTAAATATTGAAAGTATAAGGGCTTTAACTGAGCGCCTTTCTTCACTTCTTGTTTCAATCCAAACCCCAGCTGGATTTCTCCATTTCTGTAGGTTTTTCCCAAGGCAGCTGAAGAAAAGGAGCCGCAGGAAAATGCTGGAGCTCCCCAGGCCTGCGGGAGAGCAGGCAGGAGGACTGCCGGGCTCGGTGTGGCCGATCCGTCCCCTGGCACTGCCACCGCGGGTCTGGGTGGCCGCTGCTCATCCCAGCGCAGCCGGGGACCAGCCCTGGCTCAGCTCCGCAGCCCCGGGCGCTCCTCACCCTGCGGGTGCTGGGTCTCTGCACAGGAGCAGGAGAAGCTGCAGATCATCGTCTGCCCAAGCCTTCCCCAGAGTGGTTCTGCCACCCCAGGAAAGAACCATGACTGATGGCAGCCGAGGCAGCATGAGAGCTCTCGCTGAGCACACCTGAGGACCTCAACTGGCTCCTGCCTTCTCGTGGAAAAGCAGCTAGACCGGGACGCTGCGTGCGATGCTTGGCTGCAGCACTCGCTCCTCAAAGGCAAAGCAGCTTCAAGGTTGCACATGCAGAAATCTGCGTGGCTTAGCGTCAGTACTAATCCCACGTCTGCTGCTCAGGAGCAAATCCTGGGTTTGTAAAAGTATGCCCCGAATCATCGCTGTCTGCTCTCTCCCCCCAGACCGGGTTTTGCCTTGACAGCAGCCTGATTCCTCTGACCTGGAGGATTATTCCAGATTTATGCTGGGATGTGAGAAAAGAACAGGACTGATCAGGCCTGGTGGGAACAGCAGAAGGCAAATCCCAGCTGTCTTCCTAATGTGCCCCTAATAATTAAAACCTTTTAACATGATAATTTCGCAAATGGATTTATCGCAAATGGGTCTGACAACCAGTCTGCTCGTGGAGATTAGTCTTCCCAACCCCAGCCTGGAGGAATCCACAATCCGGGGGATTTCATGCCGGTGAGTCCCATGCCCCTTGGCTTGCTGGAGCCTCTCCCGAGGAAGCAGCAGATAGACAGTCTCAGGCACTTCGTGTCCGTGGGGCAGGAACGGCCCCAGCCTCTCCCGGATTTTGGGTGGGCAACTCTCAGCCTGCAGATGGTGATTTTCTGTTCCAGGAAACGATGAGCATTCACTGAAACTCCATGGAAGTGCCATTGCCTCTGCTCCTTGAGGATCAATTTCCACTCTTATCGCCACAGTAATGCTCTCTGCAAGGCAATATGATTTTCTTCTATGTAAACAGCAATAACTTCAGAATTACTCAGGAAAGACAGAGACCTCAAGAGATGTTTAAATTACTGGCTATCTCATTAATCAAGCACAAATGCAAGACTAGCAAAGGCTCTAGTTGCTGAGCTGGAAAATGCTTAAATTCATTTATTGAGACAGCAGGAAAGAGTGGATCCCTGCCAAGGACCGGGAGGTCCAGGAGCCAGGAGACGACCGTGCTGATGTGCAGCTTTTGCTGTGGTTGTCTCTGGAGGCTCCGGAGCCAGCGCTGGTCTGGGCGCCAGCTTCCTGCACCGGGGCTTGCTCCTGCCTCGCCGGGGCTGAGCTCGGCCCTGCAGCCGCGGGGAATCCGAGCCGGGCGCTGAGCAGTGTCCCAGGAGCTGGGCCCTGCGCTGCCCACAGAGTCACTCTGCTTGGGATTTTTGCACCATCTGCCTCGATCAGCGGGAGCACCGGCGTGAAGGAGCAGGGATGTGTCCAGCCAAGCTACTCTGCCTGCGGGTGGGACAAGAGCCACGACAGCTGTAGCAAGGCTGTGCCATCCATCCTCCCGGGTTGCCATGCCAACGAAGAGGAGACAAGAACCGATTTAATTTGCAGAATCACCCTCTTGACACAAGATCCAAGCAGCTTCCGAGGAGTAGGGTGAGATCCTTCGTGCTGCTCTGCATCCGGTGTGTGGCTGTGTTTCATTTCCCAGAAAGGTCTCTGACACTGCTGCTGCAGAGCTGGAAACACCAGAGCCGGACACAAGCCCTGGGAAGGTCACCTGGCCGGTCTTTGAAAGCAGCGGGGAACACGCTGGGTATCTCAGCACAAGATGCATCACCCAGCTGCTTTGATGTGTCGTGGCTGGGTCACAAGTAGAAAGCACTGTCCCAAGGCCTGGAAGTGCCTTTGCCTCAGATGCTCCTTCCCCATTGTAACGAGAAGGGGGAGAGAAATGGGGGAAATTGCAAAGCTCTTTCTGCTCTTCACCCTCTTGTTTTCATGCTTGAAACCAGCTCGGACACTGTGGATGATGAAGACTCAGCATCATTCATCTCTGACCAACTTCTGTCTGCTCTTGCACCAAAGGAGCCTCCTTCCCTGGAGAGATGTCTAAAGACAGGGACCAGAAACAGCTGCCTCTGCTGCGTGTCTTGCTCAGGGGCTGACAGTGTGCATGTAGCACGGTATGTCATGTCTGGCCATCCCTGGAGCCCACCAGGTCTGCCCTTCTGACTGCTTATCATATTTGTATCATACAGAGTGACCCTGGAGACACCAGGAGCTCCGTGCTGTGCTGCCGGGGGCAGGGCATGCCCTTATGTCCTTCTGTGGTCAGAACGACCCATGTAGTAGGAAGCTGGGTGTGGGGCTTCCCATGCAAAGTTTCCTTGTGCCCAGCTGCGGGTGCCCACATGCAAAATTATTTGTTCAAACAGTGTGTAATGCTTCATCTTCCTCTGCAGCAGTCTTCGCTCCACCCTCTGCTCCATCTCTGTTTGTGTGTTTGCTATTCTGTGCACCCTGCTCTAACCCAGGTTAAAAACTCATTAAAAAGACCCTGTCGCCAGACACATTTTCAGTGTGCCCGGCAAGGGGCTGAGCTCCTGCCTGTGGTTCTTCCATGCCAGTGTGATGGATGTGATAAACAAGAGTAACAGTGGACACAGTTACTCTTAACAACAGCACAACAGTTAATTCTGTGTTCCTGCTTCAGCCTCTGGTGTGAAATCGGAAGAAATATAGGTTGCTCTTGGAAGGGGCTTTGGAGATTTCACAGCAGTCTGGAGCACCCAGGATCACAGGATCAGGTCAGATTTTCTCACCATTGGACTGCCATCATCACCAATCAATGTCCCAAATTACCTTTTCATACCAAAGGTGCTTTGCTAATTTTCATGGATCCCCTGTGTTTCATGCCCTTGGTGTCCTGTCATGCACTGGTAGTTTTAGTCCACAAGCTAGAGTGCAATATGCTTATGAGTAATAGCATCTTATTGGAGTGTAAAGATCTTCCTATTTCACTGATTTATCCTGCACTTAAACTAATTCAAAATTCACTTACTTCAGAAGTACTGGAAGCAAAATGCTCTCTGTAAATAGGCTAGCTTTTTCTAAACTGATATCACTGAAAGGGAAGATGGAATAACTTGCACTATCTATTTTCTCTTGGAGGTAGCACCACTGTATTATTTTGACTGTTTTCCATAACGAGGGCCATAGTTGATTCTTCTCTGTAAAAGAGGCTTGTGGGCTGGCAAGGACTATTTGACCTTTATAGCCGAGGCTTTAGAAACTCTGCTCAGATGAATCGGAAGTTTGTTTAAGCAGCTAGTTAGGCAGCCACTTTGTTTTCAGTTTGTTGCATGGTGAATTTCTGTATCACTAAATGCCAGATATCCAACCCAGGCCCCTTGCTTTGGCATTGTGGAGTCTCTTTGTTTTTCCTTTCCTCAAACATTTCAGGTACTCTTTCAAGTTTATGAGCTGTCACTTCTCACATCCTGGAAGAAAAACTGAACCTGGCCAGGGCTGGTTGCGTTGCTCGGCTGTGACAGAACGCTGCACAGCTGGAAGCGTGGAAATGGGGAAGGAAGCAGGGGATGGATGCGAAGGCAAGCGCTGGTCACCAGCACAGCTTCTGCCATCCACAGAACGGGAAGAGGAGAGCAGGGTGGGGAATCCTAGCAGTGAAAGGGTCCCATGACCCTTGCATAGGCATTTCCATCTCCGTCCTCTACCCTTTCCCTGCCGTGTCCTGAGATCCTGGCAGGAGGCAGCAGCCTTTCCTTCTCGCTCACTGCCTCCAGTCTGGAGCCAGCCCAGCAGCACCCCAAGAGCAGCCTAAATCCACCCTGCAGATTTAAGAGGTCCTGGGAGTTGAGCTAGTGCCACAGCAAGGCCAGCGCTGGACCACGCTGGCCATCTCCTTAGCAGCCGATGGAGGGAACGGCCAGAGGCACAGATGGGTGACGAGGGCTGCTGGAGGCAGACAGCGCATGCTGCCAGCCGGCTCCTGGCGCCGTGCTCCCGGGGGTACTCGAGGATCGCCAGCTTCCAGCGAGGCCAAGCCCTGGTGTTCCAAGCTGGTGGGTACCAAGGGAGAAGGTACAGGGAAGAGCATGGTCGAGGTGCAGCAGCCCAGGAGATGCGAGTGCAGCTCTGCTGTGGTTCCTGACAGCCGCAAACTTGCCGAAGTCCGTCGCCTGGCACACTGCAGAGGATTTCTGCTCCCAAATGAAGCCAAATGTCTTACGTGAGTCAGATCTACCTAGAAATCACACCTACAGCTGGGCTAAATTACAGGCTGAATACATTTACTGAATTCTAGTACAGCAGATGACAAGCTCAAGTTGCAGATTTATCAGAGAGGATTGCACGCAAATTGGTGAATGGGTGGCAAACGCCCATTTTGTTTCCTGGTCCTTTTCTTAATCCCTGGATGTTCTGTACTCCAGAACAGGACTGCTCCATCACTTGCAGCTATGGGATGTGAACTGTCATCACCAGCGAATGTTTTCAGGAGTCCTGAGTACTTGTGGGCAATAAGGGTTTCGTTTGAACTAAACGATCCAAAAAGCTTTGGCTCCCTCCCTGCTTCCTCTCTGCTCTGTTGCCTCCAGCAAAGGCTCCGATGCTCTGAGACACCGGTGGGAGGCACAGCGATTGGCTCTCCCTTCCACCTCTGGGGGACATTCTGCTGGTGGCAAGGATTGCATCCCACTGCTGATTTTGGCAAGCGCTGGCAATGTCACCTCACTCTTCTGTGGCAGGTGGTGGCCTGCCCTGGTTTGCACCCGGTGAAGGAGGGGCTATAGGAACCGGCTCTGCACCGTAGCGGGCTCTCGGGAGGTCTCGGGCTGTGTCTACGGTGCTGTTGGCTAGAAGAGTCTCTGTTCCCACACCAGCAGCTAGCTGGTAGCCGGATGATGATGAAACAACAGACAAGTATGTAAAATTCAACATCTCAACAATATTTCTAACATGAGAGAACAAGAACTTCTCTTTTTTGATAGAGAAGAAATGCTTCATATTTCGCTAAATGTCATCCCAAGCTCCTTTAACTGCTGCCTTGCTCAAAGCCTGCTGTCTAGGTGGTTGTGTAAGGTGTGGAGCATAGCTCATTTCCTCACTTGAAATTCAGGTATTATTGGCATCACAGCAGTGAGGGATACATCAGCAGAGGTTTCTTCTTCTTCTTCTAGGCTATAGAAGATACTAGAACCAAGGAAGGGAGATGTGGTATCAAAATCTAGTAAATGAATAGTCATTATCACTTTTTAATCCTATTTCGATCCCAAGTAAAATAATTCAAAATCCTGAAAGAAAGAGTCCTTAAGCAGTCAAGAGAGCAGAGCCCCACAGTGTAGGTGGCATGGGTGTTCCTGAAGAATAAATCTTAGCGGGAACACGCTGGGTACCTTGTTACCAGGCAGAGAGTGATAAATTAGGCAGCTCACAGAAGAGCTACAGAAATGATGAGGGAGGTGGAGGATCCGTCTAATGAGCAGAGATTAAATTACCGAAATTGGCAGGGCTTGGCTGAGTGGCAAGTGAGGAGGGGAGGAGGAACTGTGCAGGGGAGGGAAAGGATGAGTAAGAACGGGTGTTTTACAGAGATTGGCACTGGTCATCGCCGCTGCCAGCGAAGGGCAGTAGATCGTGGGCAGGTCCTGGGAAGCTCGCTGCTGGGTCCCTGTAAGACCTGATGCTGATTCAGGGGGGCAGCTCTGTACCACGGTGGTAGGGTGAAAGCCCTCCCAGCTGAGCACCCAGCCACCGCCAGCGCCGAGGCACGCGGCAGTGGGCAGCAGATGAGCAGCAGGTCTTTGTGGCTCTCCCATGCTCCAAGACCAGAGACGTTAATTGCCGAGCCGTGTCCCGGACTGTGCCGGGGAATTGCATGTTATGGTGCAGAGTCTGGTTCCGATGCTGGTACAGGTCTGTGGCCTCGAGTTTAACAGTTTAAACTGGCAGCTTTGCTGGCTACCAGAAGGTCTTCTGTAGAGAAGGGATGAAGTGAGTGAGGTGACAGTGTCTTTCCTCTGTGGCCCAAACATCGGTGTGCGATGGTGACGGAAAGCATCCGGGGCAGTAGTGCTCTGGTCTGGGGCTTGGGGGGAGCTGCACCCCTTTGGACCTTGCCTCTCCAGGAAGCCTGTCCGATTGCTATGGTAACGCATGAGGAGCACCTCAGAGCACATGTGAGGCAGCTTGAGGTGCAGCTGGAAGGCTGGCACGCCTGTGCTGATGCAATGGCATCTCGCCATGGACAGTCACCCCTGGTCTGCGAGGAAGCGCAGGAGATGTCCGGCATTGGAGGGGGTGATGCGCTGCAAGGCTGCAGCGCAGCGGCCCAGGACACCCTCGGGCAACCAAGCTACCCAGCCAGCGCTTTGTTCTCCTGGAGCGGCCGCGCGGCTGGTCAAGGGCATTTTAGAAAGCACAGTGTATATTGGCAAAACACTTCTCCTCCGGCCTGCTGATGCAAAGCTGGCAGCAGACCGTGCTGCAGATGAACCGTATCCAAGGCGCTGGGCTCTGCGCTGTTTGGTAGGCACGTTCCTCGCCTTCCCGGTCCAGGATTTGCCCCAGTGCAGTAAAGACTCTTCCAGCACCAGGTGAGCAGGGCACCAGCAGCGTCAGTGGAGGGGCTCAGATGGCGAGGTGGAGAGGCCAGGCGGTGTCCTGGCTGTCCTGCTAATCGCTCATCCTTGGCTGGGTGGCTGCATGATGTCACGATGGCTCAGAAGGAGCTCACTGCAGCCAGCAGCGCTGCAGTCCACGTCAGCGACAGGACGCATCCGTGCCCTGGTCGCAGCTGCCCTGGAGACAGCCCTGACACAGAGCCTCTGCGTGATGCACTGCCAGGCTCTGCGAGCCCCGGGCACCGAGACAGAGCAGGGCGGTGCTGCACCCGCGCTGGGGCTGGGACGCGGGCTGTGTGCCTGCCAAGACCGGCACCAGAGTCACACTGTGACCACAGGCGAATCTCTTCCTCCCTCCCTGCCTCAGTTTCCTCTTCTGTAGCCGAGCGATAATGTATTCAGCCACCTTGCAAATATGAGACCGCCTCTCTGTGACTGCTGCCTTCCTCTTTCCTACTGTCCTCACTACTTCAGCACAGGATGGAGACAGCCAGCTAACACTTGTGTTCAGCGTGGCTTTGCCATGTCATCCTGTCGTGTGATCAGTGAAGGGTTTCCTTTGCAAGCCCTGGTCCTCATTCTGCAAGAGCCGAGATTAGAACAGGAGATTATCTCCGGATGATGTGCAGATAGAGCCACTCACCCACTTACACTGAGTAAGGGCATGACAGACGGGACAGGTCCCGCACACCCTTCCTGTAGGTTGGACAGCCTGCTCCTGTGCTTATCGGTGAGACCGAGGGCAGCCGTGAGGAGAACGGGAGGCTTCGGGCCTGAGCAGCAGCTGGGGCTCGCAGAGTGGGAGCGGGTTGCTCATGAGCAGCGGGAGGTCTCAGCTCCTGGCCGTGGCAGAACATGACCAAGCCGTGCAGCCCCCCCGGAGCAGGACAGCGGCCAGGCTGAGCCCGGAGCAGCCTCGCTGCTCGCGGCCCTGTCTCTGGGGGTGCCAGCAGCCCCAGGCTGGGCTTGCTGCGAGCGTGGTGGTCACAGCCGTCGTGTTTCTCCATCTGCATCTGCTGCAGACAGGCTGCTCCCTGAGGAGAAGCGAACCCGGCTCTCCCGTAGCATGGCATGGATCCAGGTCAGCAGCAGGCTGCTGGTAGGAAGAGCGCGGGGGGCAGGGAGACCCCCAGCACCGCAAGCACGAGGAGCATTAGAGGGAGCAGATACTCAATTCAGGTGTTCAGCAATGGAAGGAGAACTCCTGGCTTCAGTCTCTTCCCAGTTTTTCTAGGGGCTGGCTTACCAACACAGTGACAGCAGAAGCAACAGAGCCCAGAAGCCCCCTGTTCCCCCAGCATTTGCCACAACCTCTCCGATTGCTCCTACAGTTGGAGCCACGATCTTTGGCCATGTGGAGTGTAAAGAAACAGACTTGAAGGGCTGGTGGGACCTTCAGGGACCATCTAGTTTGTTCCTGTGCCTGTGCCACCTGTGACTGCCCCTCGTCTAACCTCCTCTGTTGCCTCTGCCAGCATGCACCTTTCAGACTGAATGGCTTTCCCTCTGGCTACGTTTTCAGGACTGATCACTGTGTAAGTCGTGTACCACAGCATATTTGTTGTGCATACGCTTTTCCAAGTCTAAGAGCTGTTCTGTTTTTTACAGCAACTGTGAACAACGCATCAGTGAATCAGAGAGTTTGGTTTCTGAGCAGCTTGACCAGAGATGCTCTTCTTCCACCTTTTGTTAATTTTAGGTAAGGAAGATGGATGTAACTTCCTAGGCTGTATAGTTTAGAGCACAGGAGACACTACTAAAAGCCATCAGAACAAATACTTATTCTAAACCTGAAGCTGTTTCCATGAACAGCAAAATGCTTTGACAGTATGGAATGCTACGGCAAAACATCTTGAGTGCCTTCTTGGACTAGAGTTTGAATGTCATTGCATTTTTACTGTTTATTTTCTATTCAGTATATATTTTCGAATTTCATTCATTCCCTGAATGAGGTAGAGCACCGTATGAATTAATCTACCTCTTCTCAAGGTGTTTCACTCCTTCTGATGACAAGTAAATAATGAGGAAGAATTATGGGAGGTTAACCTCTGAAGTTTTCTGAAAAACATATTTCTAGTGTTTGTAAAAGTCAGGAAATAAGGTGATCATCTCCGGAAGCCTACTGCTTAGCAGAAGCAATAACTGGGACAGCGGCACATAGAGACACACAAGCTGGAGACTTCCCTGCAGGGACCACTTCCCCAGCTTACAGCTTGGCCCAGTAGGACCATTTCTTTCATAAGACTTCCAGTCACAGTGTAAAGCCTTCTAAGAGAGGTAACCTGCCATATTCCTTCACAAATTGTTACAAAAGAAAATTACTGTCCCTGTTAAAATACATACTTTTGATTTCACTCAAATCTGTCTAATTCCAGCTTCCCATCAATGGCTCTTGTTAAGCCTTTGATAGATTAATGAGCCCTTTCCTGTCAGAGGCCTGCTTCTCAGATTGGTGCTTGTGAATCATAACAGGAGCAGAGGACTGGAAAGGACAGCTTGGGCTATCAGCTCCCATTTCCTTGCAATTGCTGGCAACCATGTTTTAAAGTCCATTTCAAACTCAGTCTTAAAACTAATTGCATGCCTTGCCCCCAGTGCTCCTCTCAGGAATCTGTTCCAGAACAACATTTCTCCCACAGCTAGAAACCATCTGATTTCCAGCCAAAATGTATTTGTGCCAATTCATACCTCTTTGTTTTTGTGCCAGCACTGCCTGTTATCTGAGGCCATTTTCCTCCTTCCTTGGTGTTCATCTGCTTGTGCATTTGGAGAGCAGGGATGCACTCCCCAGCCCTCCTCTCACTTGGCTAAATATGCCAGGTCCCCCCAGATGGGCTCTTCAGTCTGGAGGTTGTCCTTGGAGTCTGGCTCTGCCCCTGTTCCTCTCCCAGTTCATGTTCCTGGCGCAGAGGTGATGAGAGTGGTGGATGTTCCCATTACTAAATAGAGAATGAGATAAACCTCACCCATCCCTGCCTTGGAGTGGAGTTCTTCTTCCCCTTCACGAACCAGGCCACCAGCCTTTGCGCGGCACCAACCAAGGGTGACAGAGCCTTGTGCTTCTTGGAGGTGCAGCAATGTCTCAGAAAGGGCTCTTCAGTCTACTATGTGGGAAACCCAGCTCTAATTAGAGTCTTGCCTTTAGTCCATGCACTCAGGCCCTACCAGCTGGTGCAGGGAAGGGCTCCCAGCTGCCTGCCACGACTTATTAATCCAGGAGTTTGGCACGAATCTCAGCGCTGCTGTCCCTTTTGAGATGAGAGCATCACAGGCATGTGCCCCAGGCTGGGACAGCCACAAGTCACTCTAAATGCTGGGGACTTAAAAGAAACTGCATCTGAGGGGAAGCTGCTCCATGGCTGCCCACTACAGAGTTCCTCTGCCTTTCACCAAAGCAACTGGTCTTGATCCCTGCCAAAACTTGGGGCATGAACTAGATGATCCACCAGACTGACCTATCCTGGTAATTCCTACGCCAGGCTAACAGCACCAGCTGGCCTCGCTAGACTGGACACTTACTGGATGCTTGGGAAGCACTCTTACTGGTAATTAATGTGAATAGAAGTGTGCAGGTATGCAGTGTAAACACATAAGCCTTTAAAAGCAGAACTGTCAAATGAAGCGTTACACTCCATCAGCTCCTATTGCATCCACTGGCTGAACACCACCGAACGCTTGGATGGCACTCAGATCTGCTCACGGATGTGTTTGACGTGCATGCAGGAGAAATACACATTCTACGATGAATAAAAAGAGGCAAAGCCCAGGCAGCAGGCATTTAAGGCTAAACCATTTGTTTTAGAGAGCTTTACATTCTAGTTGTAAAATTTCCTCTGGGCTGGAAGCTGGTGCCCGAGAAGAAATAGTCTTTCAGTTATGTATGATTTGCCTGCAAATCCTATTAGTCTTCTGTGCAGCACATCACAGGAGAATAGACATGAGGATGTCAAACCAGGGCATTTTGCTAAGCACTGCGGTTTAGATGTGTTCTCGGTATAAGAAAGACCAAAGCACTGCGCCTCTTCATTAAATGGTGCCTATTTTGAGGTTTAGCTTATATTTTTGAAACTGAAAACAATTTCTTTGGGGTTTTTTTTTTTTTTGGTGTGACATTGGGAAACTTGCGAGCAGGCTTACTGACACCAGCAGGCTCTGTGGGTTCTCCAATTTGGAGTAAATGTATCTCCACATATGAGGAGGATTAATCTCTCTCAAGGTAGATCTATACATACTATAACATTTATGTGAAAGGACATACATACGAGCTAAGCAGAGCGGCAGAGCAAACCCCTTCTGCTCAGGGCTTCCCGAGAATGTCGGTCTGTCCCCCGTACTGCAGCACGTGCTCCCCTCCACCGTCACCCAAACTGCGCCTGCTTGGGATTCACATTTAAGGTTCGAGTCTGACTGATTGCTAAATCTGCAGCAGCCTCTCCGTGGGCTGAGCCTGCCCGGGGCAGGACCGTGTGCCTCCCGCGCATCCCCGCAGGGCAGCGGGGACACCCCCGGGCCCAGCGCCCGCCGCCTGCGCAGCGGCTGCATGGCCTCCTCTGAGCAGCGGGTAGGAAGCTGCGAGTGAGGGATGCGAGGCTTTGCTTCTGTCAGTTCGAGTTAGTCCCTTAACATTCACATTACCGTAATGCAGTTGAAAAGGAATCCATGAGTTACAGGAAATGATTTACAGGACACAAGACACTGCATTTCAGAGGTCTCATGTGTACCATAAAAAATATATTATGAAGGAATAATCTCTGTCGGAACTGGAGCTGCACAGAGAGAACACATGTCCAGCTGAGAGCAGCATTGAGCTTTTGTTCATTATGGGAAAAGTCTCCGCTCTTCCTCTTTTTCGATGAATATTCTTTTCTGGATGTCTAGTTAATATTGGCACTTTATTTTTTTTTCCCAAATGTCACTTTTGCCATGAGACCAAGCATAGCTGAGACTCCAATGGCACCTTGCTCTGAGGTGTTCCCTGCTGAGCTTCACACAGCAGCAGCAAGACTTGGAGCAATTCCTGGACTTCCCCTGTAAAACCTGGGCGACGGCTCATCAGCTGGGGGAGCCTGAGGGAGCTCTGCCAGCTCCCTCCCATCCAGCCCTCGCCCAGAGCCCCTCTGCCTGGTGGGATGCACAGCTCTGCAGCTTCCCAGAGTGGAGGCTAGTGGAGAAGGGTCACTGCCTCCAAAAGCTCCTTCTGCTTGTGGGCAGGATGAGGTACCCAGGAGTCACACGGCCACACGCTGCTGGAAATGTACTCTGTACTTTTCCAGCGCTTGCCCAGAAGCCCAGCTGTGGCCCTCATATACGTGTGAACACGCAGCTGCTCTGCAGCTTTTGCCACCCGGACCAGGCGCTGGCTCTTCGGGTGATCTGCAGCATTCGGGCGGTGCTGCTGGTTTGTGGGTAGCAGTTCAGGGGCAAACGGTTAGCTCGCTGCGTGCCCACCTGTGGGGGCTTTAGCAAAGGACTGTGTTCCTCAATTCATCTCTGTACCGCGGCGATGCCAGCACTGTTCTGCTGAGAGGGACCACGGGGGCCAGGATGCCAAGAGCTGTGATGTGCCCCAATGTGGCAGGATGCCTACGAGGGAGAGACTCCTGGGACACCCCAGAATGAGGGATAAGAGGGAGCTGAGAGACGTGAAAGCATTTCTTCGCCTCACAAAATCCTTGCTAAAGCCAATGCTGAGAACTGGAGGTGGGAAGTGCCAAAATGTGGAGCTGGGAAGAGATGGTGGCTGCTCCAGAAAAACTGTGAGGAGGGAGGCTGTCAGCCCCAGCCTGCTCCACCACGGCTGGGGACAGAGTTCCTGGAAGAGCAGCGTGTGAGGGTGTAATTGGCCTCACCTGGTAGCGCAGCTCCTGGCACGAAAACTATGAACCCTCTGTGTTCCAAACGGCGCTGAGCTCCTCTGCACCAGCAAAGCAGCTGCTGCCCGCCCCTGCCCACGGTCTGCCCACGGTCTGCCACCGCTCCTCCAGCTCCTGGCAGGCAGCAGGCTGCCCTGCGAAACCTCTCCACCCTGCTCCAGAGCTTCAGCGGGCCGCAGCCAGGGACCCTCGGCCCTGCTGCAGGGGCTGTCCCAGGGGACCTGTCTGGGGGTCCCTCTGAGGGGAGCTGGAGGACTCAGGCAGGAGCCACGGGCTGGGGCAGCGGGGCGAGGGGGTGACGATACAGAGTACGAACTCGGGGAGGCGGGGGGAGCGGGCCGGGACCAGGGGACAAGGAGCTGCGGCACGGTGGTCCCCGTCGAGGGGAAGGAGAAGGATTTGCTGCAGATAACCGGCACCGCCCGCCGCCCCCGGGCCCTGCGCCCACCCTGCGGCTGGGGGCGGCTGGGGCACGGCGGGAGCAGACGGGGCGGGCAGCC
>Ga0065711_1043517_pt1 | contig 14687 bp, 11 predicted proteins | sample Hoacrofraction12_FD_59098 | JGI IMG/M metagenome (GOLD analysis project Ga0065711, IMG submission 59098) | Hoatzin crop microbial communities from Cojedes, Venezuela - Epithelial fraction 12 v2 (version 2) | ecosystem: Host-associated > Birds > Digestive system > Esophagus > Crop | place... | reverse complement strand
GGGGTTGGAAGGGACCTCTGTGGGTCATCTAGTCCAACCCTCCTGCCGAAGCAGGGTCACCTACAGCAGGCTGCACAGGACCGCGTCCAGGCGGGTCTTGAGTGTCTCCAGAGAAGGAGACTCCACAACCTCCCTGGGCAGCCTGTTCCAGAGCTCCGTCACCCTCAGAGGGAAGAAGTTCTTCCTCATGTTCAGAAGGAACTTCCTCTGCTTCAGTTTGTGCCTGTTGCCCCTTGTCCTGTCGCTGGACACCACTGAAAAGAATCTGGCCCCATCTTCTTGACGCCCACCCTTGAGATATTTATAAACATTTATTAGGTCCCCTCACAGCCTTCTCTTCTCCAGGCTGAACAAGCCCAGCTCCCTCAGCCTCTCCTCATAGGAGAGATGCTCCAGTCCCCTCACCATCCTCGTAGCCCTCCACTGGACTCTCTCAGTAGCTCTTCATCTTTCTTGAACTGGGGAGCCCAGAACTGGACACAGTACTCCAGATGGGGCCTCACTAGGGCAGAGTAGAGTGGGAGAAGAGCCTCACTCAACCTGCTGGCCACACTCTTCTTGATGCACCCCAGGATCCCATTGGCCTTCTTGGCAGCCAGGGCACACTGCTGGCCCATGGTTAACCTGTCGTCCACCAGGACACCCAGGTCCCTCTCCACAGAGCTGCTCTCCAGCAGGTCAGCTCCAAGCCCGTACTGGTGCATGGGATTGTTCCTCCCCAGGTGCAGGACCCTGCACTTGCCCTTGTTGAACTTCATCAGGTTCCTCTGCGCTCCACTCTCCAGCCTGTCCAGGTCATGCTAAATGGCAGCACAGCCTTCCGGTGTATCCACCACTCCTTCCAGTTTTGTGTCATCAGCAAACTTGCTGAGGGTACGCTCTAACTCTTCATCCGGAACATTGATGAACAAGTTGAATAAGACTGGGCCAAGTACTGACCCCTGAGGGACACCATTATCTACAGGCCTCCAACTAGACTCTGCGGCACTGATGACAACCCTCTGAGCTCTGCCGTTCAGCCAGTTCTCAGTCAGCCTCATTGACCACTCATCCAGCCCACGCTTCCTGAGCTTGCCTATGAGGATGTTATGGGAGACATTGTCAAAAGCCTTGCTGAAGTCTAGGTAGACAACATCTACTGCTCTCCCCTCATGTACCCAGCCAGTCAAGCCATGAAAGAGAGCCATCAGATTGGTCAAGCATGACTTCCCCTTGATGAATCCATACTGACTACTCCTGATTACCTTCTTTTCTTCCACTTGCTTGATGATGACTTCCAGAATGAGTTACTCCATCATCTTTCCCAGAATTGGGGTAAGGCTGACTGGCCTGTAGTTCCCTGGGTCCTCCTCCTTGCCCTTTCTGAAGTTTGGAGTGACATTGGCCTTTCTCCAGTCCTCAGGCACCTCTCCTGTCCTCCAGGACATTTCAAAGATGATGGAGAGTGGCTCAGCAAAGACATCTGCCAAGTCCCTCAGCACTCATGGGTGCATTCCATTGGGGCCCATGGATTTGTGGGCATCCAGATTGTGCACACCTGCCATCCCATGACCCAGACTCCCCTGCAAGAAGGATGAGATCTAAACCTTGGCTTTCTCCAGCTGCAGAAGAAATGAAACCTTGGGCTCCCGCTTGCTGGATGAATTCTCTAAATGCTGTCCTGTATCTCTAGACCATTTGTAGGCTCAGTGACTTTGATGGATTCAGGTCTGGACTACGACAATGGTTATTAAACATCTAGCACCACATACAATTTCTGAAAGTCCCTTTCTTTCTTAGAATACTCTTCTATAAAGTAAACCTGTGTCACTTCCCACTCGTACGAAAATGAACCTTCAAAAGGTTTCCCAAGTTCCCTTTCTATCCATAAATTGAGCAAACTATGACAAGGGTTAGCGGGTCTGGCTTTGGTGCCTGCAGTTTCTCTTTTCCCCAGGCAGCCTGGGTTCTGCGCCGCCTAGCCTTGAAGATTTGTGGGTAAGCGCTTAGATGTCTAAATAATAGATGGATCAGCATACAGGGCCTTTCATGTAGAGTCTTGTGTTGCAGGCAACAGTAGCAGTCTAACACAGGCATTCTGGAATTCTGGGTTTGCTCATGTCTGCTGCTTTGCTTTTTGCCTTTATGTGATTGTGTGGGATTTTCCTTGGCAGAGAGCACTGTGTTAGAGATGATGTATTACTGAGCACTGTGTTAGAGATGATGTATTAGCGATGATGCAACTTTTCCAATCATTTGAAAAAAATCCCTGAAATTCTTGCCCTTATCTAGTATAGCACACAGTACATTTCAGCAAGGAGCTCCTGGAATAGGGGCTGGGAGTGTTTGTAGATGGGCGATGGCATGTTTCCAAGGGTGAGTATCTGAGGCGAGGCATTCTTCCTCTCCCCGACTGCTCAGAGCCACTTCAAAGGAGTGATCTCAGGTCAAGATGTCACTTAAATACATACCTCAGTGTAACAAAATTCTTGGATTTTTTTATTTTGTACCAAATCTGGATTAAATAGTCATTTAATGCTAAAAATGTGGTCATTCATATGAAGCAAGTTTATCTGGGATGAATGTCCAGTCCTTCCATACGTCTGCGTGTTTCGCTGTGGACATATCTCCTGGATCCAATATTTTCCTCAGTCAAGTTCCACTTCAGAAGTTACTAACTATTAAAACCATTTACCTTTCCCCCAGTCCTTTTCACAAGGCAGTGAATTCCTGGGGTTATTTTTTTAACTTGCTATCCACTCTGACATGATGATCTATTCCAATATTTTTACATTAAATCAGTCACAGATCCAAATCCCGTCCACTACTGCAAATATTAAGTGGTGTGAATGCAGGGGTAAATTAATCAGTGAGGTGAGTAAATACACCCCAGTGGTGATGTTCATGATGCTTTTGCAAAGACAAAACATGACTCTTGAGAGGACAACTGCCTATCTGAGGTTAAATAGTGCTGATCAATTAAAAAGACTTTTGAAATCAGACAATGTTTACTGCAAATATGGGATGTGATACAGTAGAAATGGTGATACAGGATCATCTTTTTCAAGTCCAAGAAAAGTAGGGATGACAAAAATATGCACATTTTTTAGAATAGTTAATGGTCTTTATTCTCTGTAGCTACAATTCTTAAAATAAACCAGGTTAATTAGAAATACTTTATTTGTATCATTCACTGCTTGAAAGTGAGATACAGAAGAGAATGCTAGGGCACAATAATAAAAACACCTTTTTGAAATCTAAATATGAACACATGCAAGGTTTCTTCTGAGTTGACATCAGCTGGTCAAAATCAGCCTTGCTATAAAGAAGCACAGAGGGAGAAGGGCATGTGCTCGTGAGTACATAATCTGACCTCCAAGATTTTTTCATCTGAGAAATATGAAACTGAAACAAATGACAACCTCCTGACAACCTCCTGACAACAGATTCATCATATCACATTTGCAATGTTATCAATGAAGAACGTTAATACATAACAGAAAGGATAAGGTAGCTAGTGAAACCTGTTTAGCATACCCTTCAGGAGCAAGTGTAATAGCTGGCTTAGTTTTAAGCACACAAGTTTAGAAAAATGAGGCATGACAGTTTAACAATGAACATGAAATGCCTTTTCATGTTAAGGGAAAATATTTGAAATACTTAAACACAGGAACACAGTCTATCATCTTGTTTCGTAAGTTTTACTGTATAACTTGAACTTGCCTCTGGATGTACGAAGGCAATGTCAGCGGGCTGACCTGGGTGGGAGCAACAAGAGGCAGAGCCTCAGGATTACAGGGCAGAAATGAACTTCCAATGAGCTGCAGGTTGTTCCAGTAAGGGCATCTGAGGATCACGCCCTGAATTTTACATCGCATTTAAAACACAGATCTTCTACCAGTACACTTTGCACAAGCCCCTCACTGGTTCTACGCCGATTTGTGAGTGTGGGTTAATGATAATGTCTTCTCTGAATATGGCTGGAACCAATGGATACATTCCAGTGGATCCCATCTCCTCTGTTTCAGTGTTGCTGTCTGAACCAAAGGCTCCTGTATCCCAGGAGATCCTGCTGCCTTCCAAGTCAAGTCTGCTTTCATCTCTTCCTTGAAGGGCAAAGTCTGCTCCGGAACTGATTTGTGTCAGAGATAACAAAGGATGGTCTGGTCACATGCCTCCACCTGAGAGTCTAGGAAGCTGGAGGATTCACCATTACAAGGATGTTGTGTCTGGCTGGCTTAAGAGGTGCTCAGAGAAGGTGAAGAAAGTCTAGACTCCAAATACCTGGACAAAAAGCCATGACTTGCATGCTCCCTCTTTTGGTTGATTTGTACGTATGAGCTGCAGCATTACGCACAGATAGAAAACAGTAGCTTCCACAGTCTTTTGTAGGGTAGATCTGTATCACACAAATGCCGTATCTGGGACATCAAAGGGTCATCAACTGACATACCTCTCTGCACCTACCAGTACCTCTGGAATGTATAAAGCTCTGTGGTTAGTGACAGCCCTTTAAAACCTACCTCTTAAACTGGAAAGAGTAAAAATTTGGTAACAATTTATTGCATGTAAGGTTTAAAGAGGATGACATTACTGACTTAACCCAAAGACTTTTCACAGTAAAATGGGAAAGTGTTTTGCGATATTTAATTCTACTCATTGTTCTGTCTTCTGAATTCTTTTGTTAAAGTACTGGAATCAATTCAAGTCTTTATAATATATATTTTATTACTGATAATCAATACAAGATGACGTTTTCAATATGGTGAAGGCACTTCCTATTTGGTGGGAGGAGAGAAAATGTGTTGTTGGACTATAACATATCTTGTAGTCCCTTCCATAAACATCTATCCAGTAAAACAGAAGAAAACACTTCCTAAAGGAAATAAGAGCAGAATTCTGGGTAGAAGTGATTTCAAGTGCACACATCTCCAGCAAATATGTTCTTGATTTATAGAATATAGACCACATTTATCAATATTGCCAAGTGCAATAAAATGTGAGGGATTTCATGCCGATTTGTTAAATGTAACATATTTTAAATAGCGCTTAATGATATTTTTATTTATGCAAGGCTGAGTGAAATGGAGATCTGGTTCTCCTTTTGGCTGTGGCAGTCACAGTGAGAGTCAGAGGCATGCATACAAATCAACAGCAAAGAAACCACTGACGGGTTGCTTTCCTGCCTGAAGATGTGAATGCTTAGAAGAGTCAAATTAAAGTAATAGCACATTGAATCTTGGCCACAAGCACAGCTGCACCATGAGTGTATTTTCGGGTTCTTGTTTACAGTTCAGAAATGATCCGGTGATATGTGGGAGGGCTGACTGTAAGCTGAGCTAGAGGATCCTCGGTCTGAGCCAGACTGGGCAGCACCAGAGCGGAAGAGAAAAATGGAGGGGATTTTTTTTTTTTTTTCCATTTGGAGAGCTGTGGAAACACTGGACTTGAGGAAGGAGTGCTGCTTTCGAATATTTAGGATCCAGAAATTAAGGAGAGATTGTTAGGAATGTTTATTTTTTATTTATTTTGTAGTTTAAGAAAGATATTCTTTTGGTTTGTGAATGATCCTAGCAAGAAAACAGCCTTTAAAAACCCTGAGGACTGCAGCAAGAGTAACTCCACATAAAGATTATGCTGAACCTGGTTGCAGAGTACAGAAAAGAACAGAAGTAAAATCAAAAATGTGCCTTGACTCTTTTCCATTGACATATTTTGGATTGCTTGCATATATGAATAGATGTGAACTTCTTTAGCATATATTACATTCTACTGTATGCAGCACATTTTGGACAGTCAAGGGTACTGCAGACCTACTGCACAGCTGACAATTCACAGAGTCACTGGCTGCATCCTCAAGCAGATGCAGTTCCACTGTATTGGGGTAAATCTTGTGCCGGGTGGCTAGCACTTTCCAGCATTTTGGGGGCAGTGTCAAGGGAAACCAAAGCAGATCAGGCCTCAATTATGGGAAACATTTTACAATGGCAACAACCAGGAGATTGTGCTTTATTTTCATGTCAAGCACTGTTGCAGACTGCGTCTCGATGGCATTTCCGAGCAGGGCTGACAGTGGTGGATTTCTGTTAGCATGGTGGTTAGAAATGACCCCTCTGTTCAGTGATAAAACTGTGAAACTGCAGTCACGTCCTGGTGTGACAGAACCACGTTTGTCGTTCTTATCTGAATGCAGCTGCAGCTAGTATCTGTAATTCAAATTAAGTGCTATTTAGGAGGGTGTTTGGAAACCTTATTAGTGTTCCAGCATTGAGATTTATTGTTTCCAGATTGGTGGAGGCTTTTCTTTTATAGTTTTAACAATTTAGGGTAATTGAAAGAAAACGTCAAATGGAGATTTTAGTGTTTAAAAATGTCTGAATAGAACAAGTAACAAAAGTCAGACTTACCTGGGTAAGCCTGACTTTGCAAGTTCTTCTACTTACTGACTTTGCAAGTTACTTTTTGCAAGGTGACAGCCACAGCTCACTTTTTCCTCAGGTTGGTTGAGAGTGTACCTCTCTGCAGAAAGACTGCTGAACTGGAACACAGCAGCCTGGCTCTTGAGTCACTGACCTAGACCTGGGCTGTCCTGGTGTCATGCCAGCCTTTGGCACACACCTCTCATCCAACTGTGGGCAAGCCATGAGAGACAGGAGTCATCTCACCAACTTTAATCCATCTAGAAGGTAACTGTGTAGTCTAAACTGGACACTAAAAAGAGACAGTACCTCCATGGAGAGACTTGTTCCATCCTCGGGTAGCTGCCTGAGATAGGCGGGATCAATCACTCCTGGGACATCTGTCAAACAAGCCAGGTCTGGCTTACACCAGATCTTACTCTTAGAGATACTTCAAGACCAAGAATGAAAGTCCTGATTTTCCCATATGGATCAAGAGGATCAACTGCCTCCTGCACAGGTTAATCCACTCTTCAACATGTCCTGAGGAGGCAGAAGCCAGCAAACAGACATATAAGGAAGAAAAGCTATTATATATTCCAAAACAAACAATAAACAGAGGTCTCTACCGCAGCCAGGATGAAGAAATGAATAATAGCAGATTCTGTTCTTTCTGTGATCTTTGTTTCGTTATGTGGGCAAGATGGAAAAAGATGGAAATATTAAAAGAGGCCAGTTTGGATGACAGTATCTCTGCAAATCTACTTCGTCTGGCTACATTAGAGATTAATTATAATTGAAAAATGTGTATTTTGGTGTTTCATTCCTTGCCCTCCTTGAAAATTATTTAGAAAGTGAATGTGTTGTAATTTGTAAAGAAGACGACACAAGCAAAAGATGTTTATAAAAATCTGCTGTTGCTTTTTTCCAGAGCGACCTTGGGCTGCAACGGTCAATGATATTGCATATGTATTTGTTTGTCAGATTAACATCTTCAGCTGGCTTGCAGCCACATCTGACAGGGGAGGAGAGGGAGTCTCAGCAGGTTCTCCAGCACCGTTTGCCCTGCGAACAAAGCCCTTTCTTCTGGCAGGGATTGTTCATTAGCAGATTTTGACTGCTGGCTGGTGTTCACCGGCCAAAGACTTGAGAAGAAGATATTACTGTGGAGCTGGGCTTCTGTGTGAGAGTGCGGAGGAGCTTGGGCAGGGGTGGGGTGGCCTCCGTGATACTATGCCTCAGTTTGCGCATCTACAGCTGTGACCAGCTTTGCCAAAATCTTTGCTCATCTGTACACCAGAGAGAACACACCCACACTGTGCAACCCAGATGCCACAGAGCTGCCGCCTCCATCTCTCGTGGCAGAGGTGCAGCTGCGACCATTTCACTGTTTGCTGATTTATTTTCCATGGTTAAGTTGCCATCTTCCTAAGTAACATGCAACTGCCCATTTCTGCTCTCTGCCTCGGTGGTTGAAACTTCAAAGCGAAGGGGAGAGGACACAGCCAGCATACAGAGCCCTCTCTGCGAGCACCTGCATGCGGGAGCACACACATGCACATCCACAACCACCATTCCCTGCATATCTGTGCAAGCAGAAACCCTTTGGCACAAGCGTTTATGAGAGCAAATAAAAAAGCTACATCACATTTAAGCGAAGTGGCTTTAAGTGTGGTGACAGACTGGAAGGGAGCTTGTTGGGTTACTAAACTGAGTCTCCTCAATGTCAGTGACAACTACTTGTTATATTTCCTTTCTCAGCTTATGAAGTTCAGTTTTGAAAGGCTACATTTACAATCCTCCACTATGCCTCCTAGCAGTGCTTTCTAGAGCCTCTTTCTTCTGTTCATACCACTAGCAATGATCACAAACGCACTCCAGGATTTTTCAAGCTCTGCTGTGGAGTTACTTGAAAGACAGTTACTTTAAATATGTTTTATTACTTGACCAAATGATATTTCCTCCTGTTCTTCATGCAAGATTCCCCACTGATTTTGGCTTCACTACTTCTGTAAAGACAACAGAATTGAGTATTTTAGGCTGGAAATAATCTTTCCTCTTTTTAGTAATTCCTTTCCACTGCAGAAAAGACTTGTTCCTGTTGTACTGGCTGGCAGCCGTGCCAGCTGTAATTTCACCTGGAAGCAAAACCACAGAAAAGCTCCTACCTCTGCAAAGAAACTTTCTCCACTTATTTGCTAGCAGAGAAGATGCTTTTGACTTGCAACCATAAATTGAAATGATTGCTTAAAGTGGCTGTGATGCAAGTAGTGAGGATGGCTCTCAAGAGGGTCTGGAGTATGAGGGGATGCTCAAGTTCTTTTGGGTGTACTACTTGGAAGGGGCTGCATCCCTTGTACCATCTCACATTTCTGTAAATCTAGAAACAACACTGCTCAAATACTGCTATTGCTGCAGACTGAATTTTGCTTAAACTCATACTCAGATTTCATTAGTTAACCTAGCTAAAATGACCTATTGGTAAATATTTCAAGGACTAGATCATAGTGGAAAGAAAACTAAAGGCATATTTGAGTTTATGAAGCTGCCTAATTTTCTATCTTTTAATGAGTATCTTCTTTATCTCACAAATTCTGTTATTCATCAAGTAATTCATGACATTATTTACTGGAAAGTAATGGCACCATTTACCAGAAAGCTAGTTTAATCTGCTACTCATTGGTTTCATCCATTATATAACATTGAACTTTCATCTTTATTATCGTGCCTTTCATGAAGCCTTGCCAGCAAAACAAGAAATCTATCTGATCAGGCAGCTGTGAGGCATCCAACATAAGTAAAGGGTGGTGGTATCATCCCCATCACATTCAGTGATAAATGAGTCCATTTCACAAAACCGCAGAGCTAGTGCTATTTGCATGAAGCCGACAGCATACAAATGAATGAGGGAGGCTCAAGTCCTGGCTTGGAGTTCATTTAAGAAACAATTTACTCTGTGTCTGAAAAGGGTGATAGGGAAACATTCAAGGACAGTGTAATAAACTCACACAAATCTGAAATCTGTCCTGAAGGGCTTGAACAGGATTTCAGATAGGTATTGCCCTGGAAAATTTGGGCATTTGGGGAGATGGCCACCTCCTTGGAAGAGCCCAAGTCAATGGACCAAACTGTCCACTTCCCTTCTCTGAAGCAAAAGGAAGCAGAGAAAGTAGGGGAAACTGCTAAATCAGCAATGTAGTTATCTGACTAAGGAGGGCGGGCAGTTGGCTCCATTGCCTGGAGGATGATGTACTTTGGGAGGATGAGGAGGCAGGTTTTACTTTCCTTCTCTACTATAGCTAAACTCATGCCAATGCATGAACCAAAATTTCCATGTGCACAATGTAAGCCTGAGCCTCAATTGTTAAATTCCCCCAGAAGCAAAGCCTGAGCAGGAGAATAAATGGCAACGCTGCATAAATGCTGATCCCAGCCCTGCTGAAGTCAATGAAAAGCTCCAGAATTTCCAGGCTGTAGATCCACCTCCGGGTGGGCAGGCCTTCCTTAAAATTTGCAAGAACCTTGGCAGCTGCCTCATTTGCCCTGTTCAGAGAAAATTTCACAGCTTTTACATTTTCTGTTATTTTAGTTTTTGTCTGAGCTAATCTAAATTTCAAGTATCAGCCACTTTCATTTCAGACAGGAGTTTGAATATTTCTGCAAATGGAGGAGTCTACCTGTCCCAGCCTCTGGGAAATCAAAAGCTTGGGTTTAGCAGCAACTGCAAAAATCCAAAACCCAAAAGGTAAGAAAAAATTACAGTAAATGTCAATTGAGACATTAATATTTTGAAAGATATGAGTATATAAAAACTGTATTTGGCATGTCACCTGTCCTGTAGACAGCTGCCACGTCTACTCAACTACAGTAGGCATAGCAAATACCTGGATTGTTCATTGCCTGTCTTACAGAAACAGAGAAAAGTTCTCAAGATTAGATTGCTGATGTGAATCAGAACATACTAGTTTAATATCAGGAATGAACAATTTAATGTAGTTGTAACCTGCAGAGCCACATCCAGCTGTGAGGTGAGGGAGAGGCTGTGCAGCTGCATCATCATTGCCAACTCATATCACATAGAACATGCACTACAGCAAGGCAGCACAATCAGGCTAGGGAGGCAGGGTATAGTCTTATTTAGCCTTTTCCAAGCTGAAGTTATAGATAATTTTCTTGTAATTAGAAACAGAATCTGTCCTGTACCCAGACTGTATATTTTGGCTGACTCCAAGAGTTTATGAAGACACCTGCTGTCTCTAGTATAAAGGCCTTCTAAATATTTCTTTATGGATAAACAATAGTAATGAAATATTTAGGATGGTACAAAGTTCTATTCTTTCAGAAATTGCATGCATTTATGACTTCCATTTTTGTTACAAGCCCAAGTAAATATTTTATTAGGCTGTAAGTGCACACCTCAGAACTTGATATTTTCATTTTCATTGGGAAATGCAAAATCAGTATTCTTACAACTGACCTGAAAGATATACTACAATTATTACTGTTCAGGGAGTGGTTTTTGTAATGTTGATTTCCTTACTGAAATCACTGTAGCTATTTTGGGGGGAACATGTTCAGACTTTAATTGAAGGAGGGATGGGATCTGGTTAGATTTGTGTGGTATGTAGCACTTGTAATGTAAACAGTATTCGCACACAACTTACAGTACGATGTGTGAAAATTATGGAGTACTTTTAATTCTTTAACTGGGATGGCCATGTGAACTGCATGCACAACTACTGGCTGTTTGTGTTTTGCACTCTGTGTTCTTTAATAAGCCTTAATTCAAATATTTGGTCCACCTATTCCAGTTTTCATTTTCAAATTTTGTGTGCAAATGTAATCCAGCTGAATAGTTCCCAATAAAAGAATAAGTCATGATGGCATATACATTCAGTATGGCATGTGTTAAAATAACATAAGCCTCTTAAAGAGTGTTGTTTTCATTAAAAAGTTGTCCTGTGTTTGGACTCATTCACTGAGTGGTTAATGCTTTAGTGCCTCTCTCTCTATAGAAACATAATATTGTCTACAGATATATCAACAAATATTGCTCTGCTGTGCCGCAATTTTCCAGGTCATCAGAAGAATTTTACTATTGAGTGGGTGATGGGACACTACTACCATCGCTACTGCATCAGTGTGGGATGCCAGTGGACATAGACTCTGTAAGTTATCTCTGGAGACAGAGGCAATCAGGGGCAATTCACACTGCCTTGACAAGACCCCTGCTCTGACTCATCCTCTGAATCAGGTGCTTTGAATAACCTGAGACCCAGGAAATAAAAGACAAATCCAGAAAGATATGTGTATGTCAGCTCTCCATCAGCCAAAGATCTTGTGCAATCCAAACAGATTGTGTCTTATGGCGGTAAAAGTGTCAACCAATGGAACAAACAATAATGATCAATAAGGGTCAACAAAAATCAAAGATCAACCGATCCTACAGATCAAAGAAAAAAATCCTGAAAACATCTAAAATGAAATCCAAGTCCTTGTTCACTTAGAGAATTCTGCTGGAGTTTTGAATACAGCCACTGGGACTGAGTTTGTGACTAGAAAGAGGTAACATCTCAACGTTTTTGATGAGGTACTCAAGTACGGGAGGCCAGCAATGCGAATCATCTTTCTGAAACATGAGGCTATTAGCCTAGGGCAGGAATTAAATCTTTTACCATGGCTGGTGGTGCCGGTAAGCATTTTCAAACTAAAAGCTGCAACTAAGTGAAAGTAGTGACTGCCAGGAAGAGCTGGGACAGGTCTGACTGCATGTGTGCTTGAGATTTCAGAGATGCCTTCTCTGGAGCTTTTAGTTCAACCAGCTGCTGGTTTGAGTACAGCTACTTGAAAGCAATTCAAATGAATTTGGTTTGAGAAGCACGCATTATCCCTGGTGCTAGGCAGAATAACACGTTCCTTACAGTCCTCTAGGACATGGATCCAAGTGGAAATTGGCTCGACATCCCCTCAGATCGTGTAATGAATTATGTTTTGAAACAGTGTTTAAAAACAAGCAAAACTACTCTGAGGGTGGGAGTACTTACAGACTGATATTTTAATATATTAATTACATTCATTTGTCATCACTTGAACCTAAATACCCTTGGACTTCATTAAAGTTGCCAGAATCCCATTCCCCTCCCACAGCTGAATGTCCAGAAGTAATCTGTTTAAAGGAAAATGAAGTGAGAGACTTTTGCAGTCCCACAAGATCCCAGGGCAACAAAGGTGAAGAGGGGGAGAGACTGCAGTAGGACTTTGATGCATGAAATTTCTGCAAGGCTGCAGAAATAGCAGCAGTAAAGTTAGTGCTTAGATGGACTGTTAATGCCTATAGGAGAGCAGTGGCAGTCAGTGTCATGAGACCATCAGTGATAAACTCCTGCAAGGCACCACGCATGGGACAACAGGTTCTTGCAGTACTAAAACTGTTGCAACAGAGCACACACACAAGACTCCTTATCAGCTTTTATTCAAATCATTCACCAGCAGACACATTGTCTATGTCTATTCTTTCTCTGACCTCAATATTTTCCACTCTTGGCCATGCAAAAGTGTCTGAAGCTGGGCTAACTTGCCGTATATGCAGAACTGGGGAACCTACCCTGCCACTATCCTTTAGTATGTGAAGCAGTGCCCACCAAACCCATCAGGGGATGAAATACAGGCAAACTACTGCTTTGCCACCTAGTAAGTAAGCCACCCGGGCTAAGCTCTTTCCGCAGCTTTATTTGGAAACTCTCTGCCCATGTTTGCGTGGAACGGTTAGGGGTGCAAACAAAGGGTCTGGCAGTGTGCATGTGCATCTGTGTTCCTCTCCTCACCCCTACCCCCAGGCACAGAAACCCAGCACAGTGCTGGGAGGACCCTGCACAGGCTGGTTTCGGTGAGATGTTGTCTCATTCCCAGTGACACTGGCCTCCTCTTGCAGGCCACCTTGCTTTTCACCACCCCCAGGAAGGTTCCCCAAACAGATCGCTTCTTATGCCTCCATGCCTGCAGCCTGGAAAATTCATGTTCTGCAAGTCCAACAGTGCAATACCTACCAAGTTTTCTGAGTAATATTTGTGGCTTTAGTATTGTCCTCAGCTTCACAAATGGAGCTGAAAGGGCAAAACTCCTGCAGTGCTGTGAGTTCTCTGTAGGAGGTCAGCGAGGCTTAGCATAAGGGACAGCTCTGAAAAGGACCTTTGCACACTGCTGTCTCTTGTGTGCATTTCAACGTGCTGCACTTCCATGAGCCTCAGGCTTGCAGAGGAGCACCTTCCCAGCTCTTTCGTCCCTGTTCCTCTTGTTCAGTCTGGCATCCAGCAAAGAGTGTCCCATAAATAGGTCTGTTCACCATCATGTTGCTCAGCTCTTATTTTACTTATGCCATATTCATATTGCATATGTATCATCTTGATTGTTTCATAATGTTGTAAAAATTGGCCAGGATAATCAGCAACACTGGATTGCAGTAAGCTAAGTCTTTTTGAAATGTACTGAAATATTAGTTCCATATGATAAAATACATAAAATACAATCTAGATGCCAATGAGATTAGGAAAATGGGCTCTTTTCCACTTACCAAAATGCTGGAAAGATACACAAGTTATTAGCTTTATATCAAACTAATGATCCCTTGAGGCTCCGGTGAAGGATTTAGGAAGTAGATAAAAATGAACAAATAGTATCACATCCCACCCTCACACACTCCTGATCACACAAACACACTTTCTGAAGAGCACTGAAGCCTTCCGAGGTCGAGGCACAAAATGACCCCACGAAATGCACTGGGTGCATGAACACTGCAGCTGTTCATCATAGCCCATGTGAGATCTGCACTGGCATCCCCAGCTTGGAGTGCTCCCAGCTTCAGGAGCTCCTCAGCTATGCAGTTTTGCTGTATAATTCTGAAATATCAAATATTCATCAAGGAAAGGGTTTGGAGGCAACGTGCAGGGGAAGAGTGGCAAGAAAAAAAATACATTATTCCTAATGCGTCTGATCCTCATGAGATGAAATGCACCTAGCCAAAACAGACCTGGAAGGTACAGGTATTGTTTGACACTCTTGTTGCACCTGATCCTCCCATGGGAACAGGGAAAGAACAGGTTCATGCCTCCCACACACACAGACCAAGCAGCAGATCTGTCTGGAAGGATTAAAAAGCATAAGAGATACAGCGGCAAAGCGTCCTGCTCATTACAGAATCACAGAATCACAGAATAGTAGCGGTTGGAAGGGACCTCTGTGGGTCATCTAGTCCAACCCCCCTGCCGAAGCAGGGTCACCTACAGCAGGCTGCACAGGACCTTGTCCAGGCGG
>Ga0065711_1009750_pt1 | contig 14687 bp, 24 predicted proteins | sample Hoacrofraction12_FD_59098 | JGI IMG/M metagenome (GOLD analysis project Ga0065711, IMG submission 59098) | Hoatzin crop microbial communities from Cojedes, Venezuela - Epithelial fraction 12 v2 (version 2) | ecosystem: Host-associated > Birds > Digestive system > Esophagus > Crop | place... | reverse complement strand
GCGCGGCGGCGAGGCCGGCGTCTCCTCCGTGGCACCGCCAGCGCTGCCTCGCCGTGCGGCTGCCCCGCTGACCCCGGGAGGAGGCGACGGCGCGGCGAGGCCGTCCGTCCGCGGCGGCCGCCATGGCGTTGGCGGAAGCCCTGGAGCGGCTGCAGGAGGAGGCCGTCTGCCCCATCTGCCTGGAGTACATGAGCGAGCCCGTCAGCGTCGACTGCGGGCACAACTTCTGCCGGGGCTGCATCGCCGAGCACTGCCAGGAGAAGGGTCTCAGGGCCGACGGGCCCTTCTCCTGCCCGCAGTGCCGGGCCTCCTGCCACCGCAGCGGCTTCCGACCCAACAAGCAGCTCGCCAACATCGTGGAGAGCATCCGGCAGCTGGGGCTGCGGGGCAGCCCGGGGACGGAGCCGGGGACCCCGCTCTGCGCCCAGCACGATGAGCGCCTCAAGCTCTTCTGCGAGGAGGACAAGGAGGCCATCTGCGTGGTGTGCCGGGAGTCCCTGCACCACCGCTCGCACACCGTCTACCCCATCGAGGAGGCTGCGCAGGTGTACAAGGTAGGGGAGGTCGGGGCGCGGGCGTCCCCGTCCTGCCCTGACGCACCCTGGGCACGCCGGTGCTGGGGGGATCGGCCGCCAGGGCCGCACTGCCCATCTCCAACAGGGAAAGCAGAGGAGGGGGTGGCAGAGACGGTGGCACCCACCCAGCCGCTCTCATGGCAGGGGTGAGGCTGGACCCGCTGGCTCCCAAACCGCGGAGGGTCCCAGGCTTAGCCCTGTCCGGCCGGGGGCACGGCGGCAGCCCGGCTCCCTGCCCCTCCGTCACCCCCTGGGGAAGGGGAGCGGCACGTCCCACCCTGGGGACGCTTCTCCTCGGTGGAGGGGTGCAGCCAAGCCCCTCGTCCCAGCGATGCTCCCGGCAGCACCCCGCCAGCCGCCCCGCGCCGTGGCGTTACGGGCAGTGGTCACCGTGTTCTCCAAAACCTCAACAGCGAGAAAAAATATGGGGAAAAGCCCAGGAGCTCCGAGAGGGTTAACGCTGGCAGCAGAGTGAAGAGCGCAGCTGCCCGGTTCGGGTGCCAGGGCTGGCACTGCCTGGCGCGGGGTCACCGTCACCCGGCCGTCCCCGGGCGGAGGGGCCCGGATGAGCTGCGGTGCTGCTGGGGCGAGCTGAGCCCGTTTCTTCTCTTCTCAGGTCAGACTCCAGAAATCCCTGGAGCACCTTTCGAAGGAAGTGGAGGACGTGAAGAGGCGCGAGTCAGTGGAAAGGATGAAAACCCAGGAGTGCAAGGCAGGTGCCTGGCTTAATGCTTCAAGAACGAGCTCCAGAGAGATCAGCAGTTATGCTCTTGCGTGGGGCCACGAGTTCGGCGCGGTCCTCAGGGTGGGACCTGTCCCCGTGCCCTGCGGTTGCACGGAGGGGCTGGCACCCAGGCTCAGTGGCTGTGTGTGGCTCTGTCAAAAAAAGAACAAGGTTTGCAAAGAAATGCTTTGCACAGAGCAGCCCGCCGGCTCCACGGGGGCTCGTGTCCCGGTTAAACAAATAGACACTGGGTATTTTTTATTTGCCTTTTGTTTTATAATGTGCGCTGGAGCTACAAGCCAGGCGTGCGCCGTACGGCGAGCTCTGCTCCGCAGCAACAGGAATGAGAAGCGTTTTCATTAAAAAATAAAGTTGCATTACTGCGCCTCTGCCCGACCCCAGGCAGCCCCGGGGAGATACGACGCCAGCAAAACAGCTGCGTTTCGTGTCCCTCCGGGGTGGAAACTGGAAAGCAAAAGTAACTGCAGGAAACGAAAGGAAACCGCTGGCCCAAGTGATTCAGGGCTGAGCTAGAGCTGATGATTAACCAGCTTCGGCAAGGAAAACTGGTTTCTCCGGACTCCCCGAGTTACTTGTTCCGCTCCCTGCCTGCCGCAGCCCGGCCGAGCGGGTGGTGGGTTTCTGGGGTACCCCCGCGTGCCCGCTGTCCCCCTCGGGGCTGGGCTGGGGCCAGGGATGGAGGCTGTGAAAGAGCCGTGTCCCTTACCCCAGCCTGTGCCCGAGTCAGGGCTCCAGGGCCGCGGCTCAGCTGCCTCCGGCTTCCTCCCGGCCCTGCTGGTTGCGCTTTTCCAGTAAAAAGGAAAAAGCATCCTCTGCGAGCGGTGGGGGGAGGAGGCTGTGAGCGCCCGGGCTTATCAAGCCTCGGTGACTCAGGTCCAAGAAATCATGTGCTTGGCCTGAAAAATAGATGCAATTCAGTTTCCTTTCATTTATCGTCTGCATTTTGGGGTTTTGTGGTCCTAGCGAACCGCAGCACGTTTTCCTGGTGCTTCAGGTTTTGAGCAATGGGCCAAATCTTAGCGCTCAGGCGAAAAACCCTGAAGTGCTGGCAAGACCCTGCCTGTTGCTGGCTGTAGCGAGAGCACCCGGGGAGTCCCCCACGGCCCCCTCTCTCCATCCCGCCCCAGCCCCGGGGCTTCTTCCACCTCTTTCCCATTGCTGCGGGTTTTTCCAGACACGGAACATTTCCTCCGGCTGCCTGGGCAGCGGGTTAGCCTGAATCCAGCTGGAGGGATGAGTTGTACCGTGTCTCATAAAAACCTGCTTCCACACCCGATGGCATCTCCGTGCAGCCCAGCAGCCCCCCCAGACCCCCCTGAGCACTGGACATCTGAGATCCAGCTGGGCAGAAATGCCCCAGGGCAAAGTAAACGGAGTGGGAACGGAGGCGAGGGGAAAGCAGAGCGGTTCGCCTCCGGCTGTTTGTTTAAATCGATGCGGATCAAAAATTTGAGGTGGTTTCCCAGGGCCTGATGCCGGGCACGGGTGTCAGACCGTCCGGCTCCGTCCCGGCTGCCTGGCTGATGTTGCCTCTCCTCACCCCACATGTCTGCTCGTCGCAAGGAGGCGGTGAAGAAACGGCGGGAGCGGATCGTGAGCGAGTTCGGGAAGCTGCATCGGCTGCTGGCCGACGAGGAGAAGCTGCTGCTCCAGAAGCTGGAGGAGGAGGAGAAGCAGATTCTGCTGATGATCAGTGAAAACCTGGCCAGGCTGGTGGAGCAGAAATGCGTGCTGGAGGAGCTGATCCTGGAGATAAAGGAGAAGACCCAGCAGCCAGCCCATGGGCTGCTAAAGGTCAGGCCATCCCACCAGCCCCGCTAACTCAGCCATCTGGGCGGGTGGCTGAGGCCAGGCTGGCTGGTGGGCACGAGGCTCTGGAGCCCTACACCCAGAATGGTTTTTCTCTTTCCTTCTAGGACATGAAAATCGTCCTGAGCAGGTAGGTGCCTGTACTCGTTCCTCCTGCTGTCCTGGCTGCCTCCAGGCTCTAAGCGGGATGTCCATGTCTGCTCCATGCCAGCCACCCCTGTCCTCCCTGCCCAGCCTCTGGTGTGGTCCTCCCTGGGGCTGGCAAAGCAGGGGCTGAGGCCAGCGGGGCCTGGAGAAAAGACCCCATCCTCTTCTTCCAGGGCCATGCTGCCCGGCTGGCCTCATCCTTCCTTCCTCGGGGTTGGCACTGCCACTCCCCGCACTGTTGAGCTCTGGTCCCACCAGGCTTGCCGATAAGCGAGCAGTTGTCCCTCAAGCTCCCCAAAGATGAAGAGCCCAAGGGAGGAGATGCGTCTGCGTGGCCGACAGAAGGGCATTGACACCCCCAGCAGCGGGCTGGCCCTGCTGAGGGCTCCGGGTACAGCCCGTGGGCATCGCTCTCCTTCCAGGTGCGAGTGGATAAAGCTCCAGTCCCCCAAGCCTGTGTCTGTGACCCTGAAGGAAAACTACAGCATCCCCGAGCGCTGCTTGGGCATGAGGGACATGCTGAAGAAGTTCAAAGGTAAGGGGGCTGCTGTTGTGCCAGCTCTGGTCCCCCCGTCCCCCCCATACCGGGCACAGGGAGGTTTTTTTTTCAACAAGCTTTGTCCAGCTGGTCCCAGTTTGCGTACTGGTGGGTTCAGGCTGGTTTCATGGTGGGGAGACCTTCCTTGTTCTGGTCTTGAACGGGTTGTGAGGTGCCCCTGAAGCCTCCGAGGTCGCTGAGGAGTTTCAGCCTCTGTGTTGCCCTCGAGCTCCTTCTCTCGGTGCTGGCTGCTTCTGAAGCTGTGCTGGGCGCTGCGGAGCCGCCCCCGTTCTCTTCCCGCTCCGCAGCCAGAGGCCAAATATTTTGATGTGGTTTTTGGTTAGCATGATTTTCAGTACTGCACTTCCCCGCTGCCGGGCAGCGCTGGGAGCTGTGCAGAACCACAGGCACGAGGAAATTAATGTGGCAGGTAGGAAGATCTGGAAGGGCTCAGCATCCAGGTCGCAGGCACCCGCTCGTGTCTGCACCCGCAGCCCCCTGAAGCCCCGTCTGTCCTCCCACCCCTCTCTTGCTCCAGTGGACGTGACTCTGGACCCCGAGACAGCACACCCGGATCTCACCGTGTCCGAGGACCGCAAGAGCGTGCGGCACGGGAGCAAGAAGCTGCTTCTGTCCCTCTTCGACATCCCCAAGCGGTTCAGCACCGTGCCGGTGGTGCTGGGGAGTCAGGTCTTCTTCTCGGGCCGCTGCTACTGGGAGGTGCAGGTGGGAGACAAGCCCGAGTGGGGCTTGGGGCTGTGCCGGGAGTCTGCCAGCCGCAAAGGCAACGTCCTCTTCTCCCCAAACAACGGGTACTGGGTGCTGCGGCTGCAAAACGGGGGCAACTATGAGGCCCTCACCGCACCCGTCTCCCCTCTGACGCTGAGCGTGAGACCCCGGTGCGTCGGGATCTTCCTGGACTACGAGGCAGGAGAAATTTCCTTTTACAACGTGAGCGACCGCTCCCACATTTACACCTTCACCGACAAGTTTTTTGGGAACCTCCGGCCACTCTTCTTCCTGGGTGGCTTTTTGGGGGGCAGAAACGCAGAGCCCTTGGTGATCTCCTGGGTCAGGGACACACAGGGGTCTGGGTGCATCATCCTGTGACAGCGGCTGCCCCGGCAGAGACCCGGGAGCCCAACCAACTCCTCCCACGAGCTGGGCAGCACCGGGGAAATAGCTGTGTGCCCCAGTGAGCGTCACGGCGGGGGTCCCCGCATGCTCCATGCTCCTGGGGGTGACCCACCGAGTGTGACACCCACCTGTGCCCGTGCTGGGACAGGCGCTTTGCAGTGGGGACGTGCCATAACCTGCTGTGCTGCTGATGGGGACAGGGGAGCCGGTGCCCACCGCTCCCTGCTGCTCGTCTCACGGCCAGCCTGCTGCCTAGTGCTGATTTTGGTGTGAATTGTACTGAATCAAGGCAATAAAGGGTTGATCTGGGGAGCCCTGTGTGGTTAGCAGTGTGGTTTTGTGGTGTGTCCGTGCCTGCTCGTTAGCCCCAGCTAATCCGTAACATCTCAGAGGGCAAAGGATGCTGCTGGACCTGGTTCCCTCCAGCCCAGAGAGGGTCCTCGGTAGATCCCGCTGCGGCATCGGTGGGACACCGCAGCGAGCCAGGGATTTGGTAGCAGCAGCTGCCTGGCTAATTGGCCAGGCTTCAGCCTCACAGTGCTGGGGTGTGGGTCCTGCACTGCCTGGTGCTCCTGGGCTGCTCTCTCTTGTCCCCTGGGAGGGAGGTCACCTCCAGCTAGGTGGGTCCAGCCCCTCTGCCTCCCCCCACAAGTCCCACGGGTGGGAGATCTCCAAGCATGGGACGCTGTGCGTTGCACACCCCAGGATGGGGACACCTTGGGGGCTGCAAAACCCAGGGAAAGAAAAATAACCCAGCCTCTGCTAATGTCTCCAAAGGTCACCCTTGGTGACATCCCTTCTCCTCCAGGCTGTACTGCTGCCCCAGCCTCGTGACTCAAGCAGTGTGCTGCCGTGCTGCTGGAAGAAAAGCTCTCAGGTCCTTAATCTCAGCTATGGCATCAGCCAGTCCTACTCTTCTAAACCAAGGTGCCTGTGGTCCACAGGGCCAGGAATCAGGAGACACTGCCCCGGGGGCAGATGGGGTGGAGGCGATGCCAGCAGCCGTGGACTGCCAGCTGGAGAGGCTGCGGAGCATGCCCTTTGGACAAAAATAATGAAGCTTCTTAATTTAAAGACTGATTCAATTCAAATAAAATGAGCCTTGATGAAACACGATCTTAAACACTCAGCACAATTTCTTTGGGGATGTCCTGAATGGTGTTTTAGGAGAGTCCTAGTGAAAAATGATGCCGGACCTAAGACAACAGCTCCTCTCAGCTGGGTTTTGTTGCGTTTTGGGGTGTCCAGCCCTCCTCCCTTCAGCTGCAGGCTTTTTCTTTTGAGGCTGCAGAGCACAGAGACCAGCTAGAAGACCCCAGCCCAGTTTGCCATGTCCCAGGAAGGAGAAGGGCAGTGGGTCTTGGTGGGCTCTGTAGCTCATTGACCTCTGTGGAGACCTTACAGAGGGAGTTTCTGGGACCTGAGAAGAAAAGAAAAGACATGAGAAGATAAGAAAGGACATGAACTTTGAGGTTTTGACAAAGGGCTGGCAGCAGGGGCAGTTGTGGGGGGGAGAGGTGAGGACAGCCAGGGAAACCTGTTGTGCAGGGTGACAGTTGGGAAGGGACCGGGCTAAATGTCACTGAACCAGGGGCGGGAGGAGCTGGTGGGGTGGAAACTGTCCAGGAAGCAAGAGCAATCAGACCATGGCAGGGTGACAGGCGAGTGACACTTGCTGCGGCGCCGGAGGGATGAAGCGTGTTTTCAGAAGAGGCGGGAGGAAGTGCAACAGTTCGGAGATCTTGCAAAGAGGGGGAAGAAATGAACGAGCAGAAAGGATGTGAACTCACCCCGATGCAGCATCCGAAGCGTTCCTAGAAGTCATGAATTGGCCTGTACCAGGAAGGAGGGTAAAGGTTGGACCAATGAGATAGCACTGAATATGCCATAAAATTTTCCATCTGATGGACTCTCTGCATCATCTGCAACTAAGAAGCTGCTCCCAGTGGACGCCATTCTGCCCTGAGATGCCCAGACTGATTGGCAATGGGCAGCTGGAGAAAAGCCAGGGGCACTGGGACCTGCCTTTTAGAGCTCCCTGCTGACTTAAAGCTAAAGTTGTTCCTAAAGCTACTTGCAAGCAGGTTTTCCGTGTAAGTCGTGACAAGTCGAGCTTGCCCCTGTCCTTGGTGGAAATGCGTTCATTGCCTGGCTCTGGGCCTCCATGCAGGTCCTGCCCAGCAAGGACCAGGTGCTGCTCAGACCTCCTCATCCCCACCGCGAGGGATGGCTGCACAGCACAGCATGGTCTGGCCCGAGCACGAGGGTCTTCCCGCAAGTGCTCCTGCTCCCCAGCTGCCCAGTGCCAAGCAAGCTGGTGACCCTCACATGGCATCATAACGTTATTTGCCACCAAAGGGGCTGACCTGTATGTGCCGGGCTAATCACAGTCATGCCATTACCATTTGGTTTCCAAGGGCTGGAGGAAGAAGGGCATATATGTACATTTTATGGGACAGTTTGGGTTGAGACAGTCCCTGGCTGTGGTGGGTCCCAGGACTGATGTCCTCAAGGAGCCTGGTTCTGCTGAAGGCAGCAATCCCTCGGGATACCGCGTCTGGCAGAACGTCCATGGGTTGGAGTTGGGTCGTTGGGGAGCTGTTTTTCTGAGGAAGAAGTAGGTTAATGTCCCGTTTTTAGGCTTTGGCTCCTGGGGCAGTTTGGTCACCCATAGGCACTGAGAGTGTCCCCTGTTAAGATTCCCCGCAGCAGAACTCGCAGCTCGGCAGTTTTAGAAATGTGCTTCCTTAACAAATGTTCACATCTTTCTTTCTCTTCTGGAAAATGCTTCATCATCTTAGGGGGATAGGAGTAGTCATATTCCTAAGAACTGAGCAGAAATGTTCTCTTGGCTCTTCATTGCCACTTCTGCCTTCTGTTGGCCATTATGGGGAAGGTGATAGACAGGCACCATTTCTAGCGTAATACTTCTGTGTCTTCCTCAGCCCTGGAAGTCTGGGATATATTGCTTCTTTAGGAAAACGTTACTTTTGTATGCCACATGCAAAACCATCTGCTTTTACATGCCCTTTTTGGGTGCTGGCCCCCGAGAAGAGCCGCGTTCCACCATCTTGGTGTCAGACCATGAACCTTGATTGCCATCAGTCCGTATCTCCATCAGCACAGCCCAGCTCCTCCTTCTGTGCAATGCCAGACTCTGACCTCCGGCTCCCCTGGCTGTCGTTGTATCTCAGAATGTCTATGGACACATCAGGGTGACATAAAAAACAAATATATAGAGATCTGCATGTATATTATAATCATGATGTTATTCTTATCATAGTAGTGATTTTAGCTTTGTTCATAGCTAGCCTTTATCAGAGTTTTCATTTAAAATATTTACCTTTATATCCATTGCACAAAATGTTCAGTAAATACCACACTCTGGTTGCAGGATGATCCTCTCTTTTAGTAGTTTACAAATTCTGAAACCCTTGACACCATTGCTCTTGTCTTGTTCTGAATCCAGAGGAAACCCCCTGCAAGCCGCCGTCCTCTGGGATCCCAGCCTCCCCTTTCTCTTCACCTGCTGCCTCCGGCTTAGTGCCCTCTGCTTCTTGTGTTCACCTGCCCCATGTCTGGTGGGTGCTCCCTGAGCACCCTGCGAGGCTCTTTCTGCGGGGGACGAGCATCATGATCAGCCCGAGACCCGCGCATGAGCACCGGGGCATCCCGGGGCTCCTCCAAGGGCTGCACAGCGTGGGGGTTTTCTTGCATCCCTCAGTTCTGGCAGCAAGGTCAGCCTCAAAGCTGCATCAAAGTCTATGGCAGGTATGTCCCCTGCTCTGGGCAGGGTGATCCCTGGGTGCAGATCTGAGCTAGCAGCGACGTGGGTACTGCAGCCCCTGCCCACCCCTGCCCCGAGCTACCTTCCTGCACGCCTCCTCCTCCTCCTTTGCAAAACGTGGCGGCTCTGAAGGTCACCAGGGATGCTTTCTCCAAGCGCACGCTGCTGCTTGAGGGCCTCGGAGGCAGCTGCCAGCTTGCTGAAAGCTGCTGGCTGCCTTTGCCTGGCTCGTGCGGGCTTCGTTCGCACCTCTGCGCCCGGGGGAGTGGGTTGACGAGCGTGCTGTGTTCCTCACATGCACTTTGAGGGCTCCTCTGAGCTGTCACGCGTAGGTGGGTGTAAGATCAAGAAAGACATGAGCAATTCAGGACTCCCTGCAGGCTCCCGGAATAGCGGTGAGAAGTGAGCTGAGGTACCCAGGGTGGGTGTCTCCTGTGGGTGGCTCGAATGTGACCCGGGTAGCTAAGGACGTTGGTGCATCGGGTTGTGTGCACCAGGCTGAGACAGTGCCGGGCTGGATGGTGCACCCCGGATGACCCTGCACTCTGTGTCCCCCGACAAGACACCCCAAGGGTGCAGGGCAGCTCCCAGTGCTGCAGGGACAGCTGAGGCTCATGTCCAAGAGGGGCTGTGGATGCTCAAGCCATTTTGGGATGACCCCGTTGCAGGTGTCCTCCCTCCTGTCCCCTGCTCCTGCTGTTCCCTGGAGTGAAGGCAACTCTGGGCACTCAGCTTTCTGCCAGTCTCAGTCCTCAGCCTAAAGCTACCGGGCTCCAGCACTCAGATACTGGGCCGGTACCCAATGGCCAAGGGGTCCTCACCTCCAGCGTGGCCATGGTGAGCCCTGCTCCCCGAGCTGGCCCTGGGGCATGCAGCACCCAGGGAGTCAGGGCTGTGGCCAAAGCCCCTGCCCTTGCATGCAGGAACAGCTCCTTGTCACCAAGGCACAGCCGCCTTCGTGATGATGCCCACCCAAACCACCCAGTCATGGGCTCCCTTCCAGCATCTCCTCTGGGAAGGGGCCTCTGGTCCTGCTGGCTGGCACAGCTCTCAATTTCGTACACCCTCCTCCTCCTCAGGTGCTATTTTAAGCTGGGTGCAGTCAGCGCTGCAGTGGGATGACTGACGGGGTGCACGCTGCCCCGTGGGCTGAGGAGCTGGGGGCTGCCGTTCCTGAAGTGACGAGGCTCCTGACACAACAGATACGCTCCTGCCTCCCCCAAACACACCCACGTCCCCCTGGGTCCCTTCCAGCCCCACCTGAGGCTCCTCTCGCTGCGCGGCTCCCACCCAGCCTCTGCCTGCTGTCTTCTCATCTTCACCCCCTCCCAGGAGCCCCCTTCCTGCCTTGCCACGCTGTGTCTCTCTGGTGTTCATGTCTGTCCTCCCAAATTCAGTACATAAATGCTATGGGGCGAGCTGAGACGCTGACCTGAGCTTTTTCCTTTGGGCTGCCCTATAGGCACCAGAGGTCCAGGCAGGAGGAACCCAAACCCTCGTTGTTCATCCAACAATGCGTGTCCAGAGCTGGTCAGAGCAATAGAAATGCCGTCGGTGGTGTGGGCTCCATCTCCTTCAGCTCCAGTGGGAGACCAGCCCCAGGGCTGCAGTGGAGATGTCTCTTTGCAGGGGCAGATCTTGCCCTGGAGCTGGGGTCTGGAAGGGCGACTAAGGAGGGGCACTGCATCTCTGGGCACCGCATCTCTGGACACCACATTTCTGGACACTGCATCNTCTCTGGNCANCACTGCATCTCTGGACACCACATTTCTGGACACTGCATCGTCTCTGAACACTGCATCTCTGGACACTGCATCTCTGGACACTGCATCTCTGGACACTGCATCATCTCTGGACACCGCATCTCTGGACACCACACCTCTGGACAGGCCTCTCCAAAGATGGGCAGGCTTTGGAGGCGCGGAGAAAAACACCTTTTCTCATAAAAGGGACACATCTGCTAAGCTTCATGTCCCAGCTAAATGAGAGTTTAATGAAATAGTTCTAGAAATCTTGCAGTGAAACATTTTTTTTTCCATCCTCAGCTCTGGGAAGAGCTGATCCATTTTAGCTGTGGCTCTCAGAAAACTTTCTCTGAAACAGCCAGGATGTTAATTGACTATAATCGGGCGAGCAATGGAATTTAACTAGCTGCCAGTAGTCATAATGAGCAGTGACTAAATACCTTGTGAAAAGAGTGAGCGAGCTACCTGAATGTAATCTATGCCCTTCTCCCACCTCCTCCCTCAAGGTTTTTCTCTTCTTATTTAGCAAAACAGGACCTTCAGATAGAGAACGCCTGCGGGGATTTTGACAGCGTAGAAAAGGGAATAAAGAACATGTTGCCACTCTTATAATTGCAGCTATTGTCACCACAAAGGATTGTAATAGAGGCAAAGACAGAAAGTTCTTACAAAAATATTTATTTCTTGAAATTTGAATTAAATATTACATCAAAAAATACAATTTGTTAAATACAGAAAATATAACCTGAGCATGAGTTTTCATTTAAAAAAATACATCTATTAAATAATATTCCATTTGTCTGGAGTTATTGCACCTGATCCCTCCCTATAAAAATTAAATAAGTAAATAGCAAAACAGTAAAGTCAGGTTCTGGAACATTTTCAGTTGCTGAAGGAGCTTTAAGTGCCGTTGAAACATTTCCGATGGAGCCTGCAGCTGGCCATGGCTCGCCTGCCCGGCAGCCGGGGCACGCAGGGCGGCAGGGTCTGTCCGGGGACCTCAGTTCAGCTCCAGCTCGCTCACGTACTGCTGGACCCAGTCCTGCTCGGGGTTGGCGCAGACCTCGCGGCCCTTCTTGGTGATGAACCTGTGGGTGCAGAGAGGTCAGCTTTCGGTGGGAGAGCAATGCGGGGAGAGTTTGGGCATGCAGAACATCATGCCCATCATGCCCATCGTGCCCGTCACTCCCATCGCGTCAACAGTGGTGGAGCGGGACCGGCGTGAGCCCCTGTGTGCTGAGCCCATGGAGCATCACCTTGCACCTCTAGGGATCCCCATCCCTCCTGTCCCCGGGGCCAACCTCCATCCCCTGTCTTTCAAAAAAGGGGTCTTTCCCTCTCTGAATCCTCAGCCCAAAGGGAGAGCCCAACACTGCCCTGGAGGAGAGGACTTACACGACGGCTGGCTGGGAGCACAGGCTGTTGGTCTCGTAGTACTCCACCACGAAGCTGCGGGGCAGCTGCCGGGAGGTGTAGGTGAAGCAGCAGGAGGTCGGCGGGTCGGAGCCAACTGTGAAGGGCAAAGATGGTCATCAGCAGTGGCAAGGGGTGGGGAGCAGGGGCAGAGAGGTGGGACTGTGGACCCCCGGGTCTTGGGAGTGGGGAGGACATGGAGGAGGAAGAGAAAAGATGAGGTCTTTTTGCTTCTTCCTTTGATTCTGTCTTTTCTGGGTTCACCCTGAGCTGGCACTGACAAAGCCCATGCTGTGCTTTGAGCTGCGCCTTTCCCATGGCAGGAGAGCCCCGATGGCCCTGGAGCACCTGCCAGAGTGTGGTCGGATAGGGAAGGGACCCAGGGGTGGAAGAGCTGGCAGAAGAGACCCTGTCCCAGCAGTGACATCGCTCCTGTCCCCATTTAGAGAGGAGGGGGAGAGCCCGGACTTACGCGGTGCAGCGGAGGTCTGGTAGCAGAAGGCGGCGATGAGAACAGCGAGGGCAGCCACAGAGACCTTCATGTCAGCTGAGAAGTGGTGGCCGGAGCTGAAGCAGGCAAACGGAGCTTGAAAACCTCTTCTCTGTCTGGTGCTGAGACAGTCAGTAACTCCCCAATTTATGGGGCAAGGAGGTCCGTGCTGCGGGTTGCGTAGGCATGGTGGAATTTCCCCCAGAGAAGAGGCTGCTCATGGTGCAGTCTCGTGATGGAACAGAGCAGCAGCCCCAGCCCCGGAAGGGAGAAGCTCCCCCCTCGATTCAGCCTCCCCAGTGACACAGGATATGAAACAGTCACCATTGCTATTTCTGCTTCTTTCATGCATGGCCCTTAGTAAGAAGTTCCCCTGTGGAGGTTCCTGCATTTGTCAACAGGTCCCTATTACCCAACCTGCCCGAGCATCTCGGAGGCGAGGGTGCATCCTTCCAAGAGCTATGCAAATGGGCTGAAGAACATGGGTGGGACGAGGCTGGTTAGGGAAAAAAGGGGCTGAGGTCTGCTCTAACCTGGACTGTTTCCCTCCCACATCTGCACAGCCCGTGCTGCCCCAGTAGCAGGAGATGGGAGCCGTCATCAGTAGACTCCATGTCCTGTATGTGCTTCACACAGTCTGAGGGATGCCAGGGCATGTTCTGCAGCTGTGACANCACCGCTGGCAGCAGCACAGGTAGTGGTGGGCATGAAATCAGGGTCCCAGAAGCCGAAGCACTTGAGTTTCCTACTCAGTTTAAGGGAGGGAAGAGCTGAGATGGGGCATTATCTCCTGGAGGTGCCTGCCACACTCCAGGTCCTACAATGAGACTCTGGGTGAGGCCTGTTATTGCTGGGCATGGAGATGTAGAGAGCCAAAAGAAGTATGGAGATGTTGATTGTGACCCTGATGATGAGGCAGGAGGGGCTCCAGGAGCAGAGTGAGGAAGAAGACATTGCTTCTGAAGACCAGGAACAGGTTAACTGGGGAACGAAGGCAGAAACTGGGATTTCTGTCAGAGAAGAGTATCTGGTCTCAGCAGAAAAGATAAAATTGTAATGACCACGTTGTATGAGAAAGAGTAAGAGCTCACAGCTCTCTGAGGGCTGGGCAAAGGCTGTGACTAGGGATGGCTCACTGTGAAGAAGTCACCCTCCTACTTACAGAGGGCCATGGAGGTCTACCAAACTCCTCTCTGTCCCCAAGGAGGAGAGGGAAGGCCTGGCAGGGAGGTGATGGATGCTGTGGGAAGAGCTGAGGGCTGTCCATCCATAACGAGATGTTCCTAGAAGGACATCTCTTCTCCACAGGGAAGCAGACTCATTTCTGGGAAATGTCTCCATTTCATTATTTTCAAGACATCCCTGAGTGGTGATGTCTTGCCAGATGCTGCCTGAAAGTCAGCGGAAGTACTATAACATGAAGCAGAGCAACCCAACCACACCACTAGCACCTCTGCACCCTTACCACAGCCCTGGGCACTGACTCACCATGTTTCTATTGCAGGCTCCCAGCTATCAACCCAGGCGCCTTCTGTAAATAACCCGGTGTTTTCCAGACATCACTCCAACGCTGCATGGTGTGCACAGCCCTCCACCAGCCGCAGCATGTCAGCTCCATGCAGGTTAACTGCTCTGCTCCATGCAGGCAGAGGGGGATCTGGCAGACAAGGTTGTCCTGGGAGATCTGGCAGACAACATTGTCCTGGACTTGCACAAGAGAAGTCCCAGAGGTGGAACAGCTCATTCTGGATGTCAACTCTAAGCAAGTGGAAGAAAAGAGGGTTATCAAGAGTAGTCAACATGGATTCACCAAGGGGAAATCATGCTTGACCAATCTGATGGCATGACCGGCTGGGTAGATGAGGGTCCTGCATCTGGGGGGGAACAACCCCATGCAGAAATACAAGCTGGGGCTGACCGGCTGGAAAGCAGCTCTTTGGAGAGGGACCTGGGAGTGCTGGTGGACGACAGGTTGACCATGAGCCAACAGTGTGCCCTTGTTGTCAAGAAGGCCAATGGTCTCCTGTGGTGCATTAAGAGGAGTGTGGCCAGCAGGTTGAGTGAGGTTCTCCTCCCCCTCTACTCTGTCCTGGTGAGGCCTCATCTGGAGTACTGTGTCCAGTTCTGGGCTCCCCAGTTCAGGGAAGATGAGGAACTACTGGAGAGAGTCCGTTGGAGAGCTGGGCTTGTTCAGCCTGGAGAAGAGAAGGCTGAGAGGGGACCTTAGAAATGCTTATAAATATCTGCGGGGTGGTTGTCAGGAGGATGGGGCCAGACTCTTTCCAGTGGTGCCCAGTGACA
>Ga0065711_1009578_pt1 | contig 14687 bp, 6 predicted proteins | sample Hoacrofraction12_FD_59098 | JGI IMG/M metagenome (GOLD analysis project Ga0065711, IMG submission 59098) | Hoatzin crop microbial communities from Cojedes, Venezuela - Epithelial fraction 12 v2 (version 2) | ecosystem: Host-associated > Birds > Digestive system > Esophagus > Crop | place... | reverse complement strand
AAAAAAAAAAAAAAAAAAAGACAGCTAGTGTGCAAAGCGCTTTAAAAAATCCCCACATCACAACCTTGCCTTCTTATAGGTTTTTCTGTCCCCTTTTTTCAGCTGCTTTCATGGATCAGAAGCATTGGCAAGAAAATGGGAAATGCTTATTTGCCAGAAAATAATCTTGAAGTTATCAAATACCTGCCAGAGAAAAGATGTATATAGAATAGCAGACAAGGACACAGAGCCAAGATTCAAAATAAAAGTGTACAGAAGGAAGGAAGAAAAAAAAAATCCTGTTCCATTTGCTAGAACTTCTTAAAGTAACCAGCAGAAAGCACCTCCTCCTACACCAAAGAGGCTAACTTCTAGCAAGGTATATCAAACTTTTTATTCTTAAAGTAAATACTGTTAGTAGTAATGCAGTGAGCTCTTCACTATCTTATATCACAAAAGCCTAAAGCAGAAAGACATTATGGTCTGAATTCAGGTCATCACTTCATCATATATATAATTTTGGGCTTATGCTTACATCCCCATGGCTTTAATGAGACTTAAGTAGATGTTTCAAGACCGTCTAGCACCAAGAGTACAACTGCAGAGGCAATGGTTTCATGGTAGCTGAAGTACAGATACTTTTTTAATTATAAATTCCATTATGATCTGCTTTCCAGCCACACAATGTATTTCAACACTGTTCCCATCTCTGAATAACATGCTATTAGCCAATAAACATCATGACTCCAACCAAGACTTTGTATGGACTAGAAGGTAAAGCGCTGTTCAGTGTAGGTGGTGCGATACGTTCTCCTTTTCCCCCGCTAATTGTCTCTGAAATATCAGAGCTGGCCACTACATGCACTCAACAGGGCTGAGCAGAGTACAAAGAACTCACTTGTACCTGGTAATTGTCTCCACTACTTGCCTTACACAGGGAAACAGACCCCCGGGCCGGATGGACAAGAATGCTCCTGGATTTTCACCCTTCTCTGAAGCATTAAGCGTAGTTTCACTGCAACAATCGGCAAGCCTAATTTTTTTGTTGTAGTGCTCAAAATACTTCAGTCTAATCCAAGTTACTGGGCTCAATAAAGGCATAAATGGGGGAAACGTAATGGTCTGTGATATACCAGAGCGCAGCCCACATGAGCTAATGGGCCCTTTTGGCTTTAGGCTATTAAACTCTCCTGTGAATGCTAAAATTAATACACTCAGGAGAATGCAGCTGAGAGTATTTCAGAGCTGTATTCTACCAGCTTCCAGCACTTCAATTACTTCAGACTCCAGAACAGCGGCAGCTTCTGGAGAGAGCACATGGCCATCTTCATCTGCGTGGCCACTGCTTATGGGAGATGCAGGTAGGATCTTACCGGGAACCTCAAGCTTTTCATGGCCCAAAATTAGAAGGTCTGTGATTGCTTGGCATTTACATCAGCCACTTATCTAAACCTACTCTCACAGGTACAGAGGAGTGACCCTGTGAGTTAGTGCAACTGCAGTAGCCTACACCTAGCTAGAGGTGAGAATTAGCTTTTGAAACTTCAAAAAAGGCTTTAATTTGCCTGGACCTGCCAACAAAAATTAGGAAAAGGATGAGTCTATGGCAGTGACAGTTTCATACTTCATGATTTTTTCCCCTTCTTGTCCCACACAGAAGAGAGCTAGGTTCAAGGTCCTCACACATCCAGTTCCTGGAGGTCCCTGGGAGAGCGGAGGCATTGACTGCAGCAAGGATCAGAACTATTGCTCTCCTGAAAAGTCCTCTCAGAAAAACCCTAAGAAATCCTTTCCTTCAGAAGAATTAATGGCTATGCTCACTCCATTCTTCAGAGTGGGAGGGGATGCAAGAGTAAGAAAAAAACCCAAAATAAAACAGCACTTTGCCTTCCATACCGTCAATAGTGTAACTGCAATTTATGGAGCACCTCCAGCCTTCAGCACTAACTTAAAAAGACCAAATGCAACTGCACCCGAGCTCTGCACTTTGCTCAAGTAACTGGGAACAATGTTTATAGACCAAACCAGCAAGTGGGTTTTTTCACCTATGCAGCTACCATCGCAAATGTTATTGCTGGCCACAAGAGACACGAAACGACCACAAAGCAGCACCACTGACAGACGCAGTATATTCCGTGTTCCTCTGATCAAAGGGAAATGTTTGTTGAAAATCCTAAAGAAAAGCAGCTGACATCTTCAAATAGAGTGCTAGGAAAGCAATCAGCAGGAAGATGAAGCTAGAACCATACAGAGCAAAACTTTAGCATACCATCCTCACATAAACACAGATGCCCAAAGGGGATGCGGCAGCTGTAACTCCATGGCTGGCCACCCCCTGTTCCAGCAAAGTTCAGATGCCAAGTAAAACTGAGATAAGGAAACTAGAGAAGCTTCATCCAGAGCAGCTAACTATTCACAGCATCAAACTTGCCACTCTTTATTGATCCACTTACCTGCTCAATTCCCCTCCCATATCCATTGAGTATTGCTCCATACTATCACCTTATTATCATATAACATTTCCTCTTCCCTACATTACAAGGAAAATCCCTTAAGCTGTGCTATAGCAAGAATATCACTTCAAAACTTGGTGCAATCCTTTTCTATTCAATTTTCAAAACTATCCCAGCATCCTGATGTTAGTTCAGCTGTTGGTGAACTCAGCTCCCACCGCATTGCTAGGGCTGGAAACACTACCCTGGCAGAGGCCCCAAGCTGTCTGGTAATGCAGGCAGTAACTGAACCATTCTCCCACCCTAGGCTGAACAGGGCTAAGATGAATTAAAAGGAAGGCCATACTGCTAATATCCATACTGTATTGTCTGGTGGGTAAACAAACAACATTTTTCAGAACTTTTGACCCAGTAACTTTCTTCATTACCAAGCCACATCCCTCCCTTTGAAAGTGTTGAAAAATTATTATATTTAAACTGCTCAAAGAAACAGTCTTTATCCACGGTTAATTTAAGAAATAAAGTGAAAATTCAAAATGCCACCAGGATACTGGTCACATCAGTCCTAAAATTTGGATCTCAGAAGTGCCCAGAGGCATTTGCCCTGTGAAGTCAGCTTGGCTTTTGCAAAGGTGATTGTCGAGTTTCAGAAATTTACACTGCCCCTGTGATCATATAGTTTAGTCCTCTGCATAATACAGACCAACTCATCTGGCTGCTAGCAACAGAAAGTAGTCCTTCACGAAACTGGTAAGCTGTGAGAGCAGTTAGGTAAGTGTCAGTAATCTCACTTCAGATCTGGCCCAAGACGGCACACAGAAGACTTCCTTCCACAGGTTACCTGACTATACTCCCCTCCTGCCAATGAGGGCTACAAGACTTCACGCTTTTTCCCACCAACTTTCAGGGCTGCAGACTGTGGAACCAAAGGTAAAGATTAGCCCCGTGCCTGTGAACACGTTACCCTTGGTAGGCGCAGGGCCCACAGCTACACATAAGAATTTCTCCCACTTTAAGACTCTTTGCAGCAACCCTTGGGTAAGAACAATCAGGATTCTCAGAAAGATGCAGGGAGCCAGCAGCCCGCTTGCTCTGGATGAACTATGGCATGGCCACTCCACACTTCACAACAAGCTAGCACTGACGCGGCAGTCACCTTGCTTTCTGTAACATGCAGAGATCTGAAGCCAGGTGGTACCCATTCTTCTTTTGCAGTATGTATGTTCATTTCTAAGACTGATCCAGCTGTACAGCTAGTATTTGTTTTGTTACATTTCCTGTCAAGGCTTTTGATGTGATGAGCTTCCCTGAAAAGCCTGATATGGATGTAGCCTTTGCTACCTCCAGGCAGCTTTTCCTTCTTCTGTGTTGTAGATACCTCTGGAGGTACTGTTGTGGAATAAATTGCTTGTTACAAAAACTCACCCTTTGTGCTAGCTCTAATTTTTACAAATCTGTTTGAGAATTAGTACACAAACATTTCCTAGTAAAGGAAATCTTAGCCTCTGGCTTGCAAACTGCACTCACTACATACATTTGCTATTCATTATGAGAAACTGCCTTCTGTGCGAGCGATTGCCTTCATCTCATGGTTTGGTTACTGTTCCCTCACTGGGTGACTATTTCCATACCAAGCAGACAGAAGACGTAGATTGGTCATTTAGCCTCTAATTGTTTCACATTATCTTCAGAAAAACTGTACAGCAGAGAAAGTTTGTAGTTTTTTCTTAGCATAACATTTCAGTAAGGTTTCCAGGGGCTGTAATCATAGGCAGGACTAGGACCAGGTTACACATAGCAATTGCATGTGGCATATATATCTGTTAATGTGTTAAAAGTCTTATCTCCCTTGGAAAAGTTCATTGTTAAGTTGTGCTAGCATTTTATGCGGCCTCTAAACCAGCCCTGGCCATTCAGGCTAGTGCAACTTAAGAAGTATCACCCTCAGCTGTATGTGCTGCCCTCAGTCTCCTAAATCATGTTGTATGAATCATCAGAACTCATCTGGAGGCACCTCAGTATAGGCAAGGTGGTTGTTGCAGTTTCATCATGCATTGAGTGGTCAAACTAAGCCCTGGAGGAAGGCAGGAGAAATTAGGCTCCATCCTGACCAGCTGCTATGACAGAATTACAATCAGATATGCTGACTAGTTAATGAACTCATGATGAGTAACCATCTTAATGAAGGCAGAGACTTCATTAGAAAATATTGCAACACACTTAACAGGATTATTTCATTACCTCTGGAGTAATACTAACCATGAAAGTACTGGCTACTTATTTGTGCCCATATATAAATATATGAATGCCAAAAGTGTAGGAACATTTTTCTTCTGCATTAATTGTAGGATTATTTATGTCCTCTAGATGTCAACTGGCCCAATCCTCTGCTCAAAGGCAGAACAACTTCAAAGTCAAAATCAAATTCAGAGATGGTTCACATTGCTCAGGGCCTTATCCAGTCAAGTTTTAAATATCTCCAAGAATGGAGGTGTACAACGTCTTTGAGCATCTGTTCCAACATCTGACCACCTTCATTACGAATTTTTTTCTCCCCTAATACCTAATCAGAGTTTCCCTTGGTGCAACATGAATATCTTGAATACTAGAATACCTAAGGGTAAAGGTCTCAAAATTTAGGAAGGATATGCAAATAGCATCATCTTAATCAACATGTCTTATGAATATTCATTAACTTATACCCATAAATAGAAGCCAATGTTCTAATTAAGGGAGCTCAAGATTGATTTTCAACTGCAGCACGGGCCAAATTGGCCAAATTTTTACAACAGATAATGTTTGTCCCTGGCTGGCTCTGGCATCATCCTGAATCGAGGTTCAGCCTGGTCTGCCTGTAAGACTTCTTGCTACTTGTCCCAGGATAAAGTGGAACAGCTTCTGGTGTTGGTTGTTGGCTTGCTGCGGGCTGCAAGGAAATTGGGCTGATGCCTCACTTCACTTGACAGGTTGGGGGATGTGTCTTTTGGGTTTAAGATTAAGTTGCTAGCCCCTAGCTGCTACCTCTACAAGTGAGCAGAGGTATGCTATCAGCTTCTACTTACCATTTACAGTCAGAGGGGCATCTGGTACAGTCCCCTTAGGGGACTAAGCACCAATTATGTTACAAATCTACCTCTGCTGTACCACACTATTTACAAATGTAGATCTACCCTGTGCTGTATCCATCTCTGCAGTTAGAATCATCCTAGTAGGGACTACCAAAGGAAATTTAACCCTGAGTGACCATAGCTCTAGAAAAGCTGCCTGGAAAGATACTTTATCTACCTAGCTGGTTGATCTCCAAGACTTGAGAAGCACATGGAGCGGTGACCGTGGCATGAACAGTATCACAGCAGGACACACAGGTCTGCAGTCAAGTTCTGTAGAGCTGCAGTTCCTTCGCTCCTAATGCAGTGGAAGAAGTACTGCAAGTCATCGCTGATACACTCACACCAGCAATGCTCACAAACACAGGAAGGCAAAGAGGCTGTGGTTTTGGTTCGAAGGCCAATTTGACAAAGGGGACGACGACACTGACACAATCAGGAAAAAAAACCCAACAATTAGATTTTCAGATCAGCTGAAAAGTTTTGTACATCCACAAAACTGAACTCATCTGACTTAAAACTATTAAAGGTGTTAAAAGTTATTTCAATTGAAAGTCTTACAAGTATATTTTGAAAATCCTAAACATTAGTATTTGTCCAAATTTGTCATAGCGTTTTTTCCAAATTAAAACATCAGCCATATCATATCAAGTTTCACAAGTGCTTCTGCTCCCTTGCAAGTTCTTTGCTTCAGAGCCAGTTTTCTGCATGAAAATAAACATTTTATTAACTGTACTTACTATAAATGTATTTACAAGCACACTAGGCACCTATAGCTTCCCTACTGGGTAAAATGCAGAAAGCCTGCCAGGCTACCAGTGGCAAAAGTATATTTCAATAGCCAGAACTCTACAATATCACCAAAATTTACTGTTTACATGTGAATGTCTTTACTGACCACCAGAAAATGTAACCAACACAGAATTTCAGTGAAACATGCTCAGAAGATAACAGCATCCTCTGTTTTATGTGAAGGAAAAGCTTGCAGCTTGCTTGTATTCATCAAGTTAGCAGCCCCTGAAAGGATGAGACATTCATAAGATAAATATTACTTCGTCCCTGAAATGGCACATACCCAGCAAATACATTAACAGAATGTACAGCTTAAAGATTTTCATTAGAAAAGTGCACAAAGGTTTCTTCAGAGTGACAAGCAGAACCTTCCTGCTCATCTTTCCTCCCATTTTTCTTTTACAGTTCATCTCACTTGATTTCCAAATAAAGGTTCTCTCAGAGCCTCTAAGTAAGTAAAATTGTTAAGACAATGCTTAGCTGGTAAAGAAGTCTTGTAAAAACTCAGTGAAAATAAAGCAGGGGAGATAGTTGAAAGGATCCAACATGCTGCACTATACTGTACTATCCATACAGAAAAGAGGTAATAGATGACAGTATGCCATTCCCATTCTTCCCTGGTCATCTGGGGTGAAAACCTGACAGATTTCAGTACAGATCCATTAGATGTCTAAAGATACAGGAAAAAAAAAATCAGATACAAAGTGCGCATGAAAGGGAAGAAATCCATGAAGCTTATGGATCTCCTGACACACACAAAAGCTTTGTCATGCGTGGGCTGTATGGTGACCAGATGCCACACAGGGACTTCCAAATATTTCAGACTGAAACACCTACATTTCATTTTCAGCTTCTGTTTCCACCCCAAAATATCTGAATCTCCTTTTCAACCACTGTGTAAAGATAAAGGTGTGTGCATGCACTGCGCAGACAGCAACATTTTCAGAGCAGAGGAAAAGAAAGTGCGTGAACAGCTTTCGCTAGGCCTGTTCCCCGCATGCTGATGGATATCCCAGCAAATAGCAGCTTGCCTAAAGCAACCAGCTGGCAGAAAATAAATATTCCACCCATGATAAGAAAAGAATCCAAGTATGATACCAAAAGCTGAATTTGCATTGGAAAGAGATGAGCTCACACTTTCTCTGCAGGGACCAAGGAAAGGGGCCTGGCAAGGAAGCTGGAGCAAGAGGATGGTTATGAAACACTTTTTTACTTCAGCTATTAATAACAGTCTTCAAGCCACAGGGCACTTGAGAGGAGGAAGGTATCTCCTTTCTTCTATTAATCTTTTTGTCCACCTATTTGCATCGGGCTGGCCACAGGGGAGAGGGAAGCAGAACACGAATGAAACGTTAAGGAGGTTAAAGGGGCTGAAAAATATTTGCTCCTACTTGTTTGGAGGCAGAAATTAAATGATCAATAAAAAGTCACTGAGACAGCAATTACCAGTAAAAACTCACTGATGACCCAATAGCTCATAGAACAAAGCACTCTCTCAGCACTACTGTCAAGCCAAAGAAAAAGCACAGCAAAGGCTATGCCATGGACAGGTTTCTTATATATGAGTGTACATCTTCTGATTCTCACAGTGAGATACTCCCATGAAGCTTGGCATTTATCGAACCAGCTTTGAAACATATTTCAAAGAGATGTCTCAGAAGCAGGGTCGCAGCTTGCCAAGAAGCAAATAAGGACAGGCCCACTGATACCACTAATTCTGGTGAGGATCTGTGATCACATGCAGTGAAGTCTAAGGATGCTTATCTCGGTACCTTGGAAAGCTATTTTATACGCTGCTTTACAACTGAAACATGCCTTTCTATACACATTTGTGCCTCAGCTTCATAAAGTGAGAGGAACATAAGCCCTTCTCTGTGTCTCCATACTGTTAGTTTACAACTAGCTCCACAAATTGCTGAGCTGGAGAAAGCACTTGGCTTTCTTGTGGCATTTCAATTTCTTGTAGCACTTCAACCTCGTGTTTAAACAGCAGACATCACGTGACAGAGAACCATTCAGATGCTTTACATCCCACATTAGGGAACTTCAGCCGAGACCTAATGCAGACTAGTCTCCCAGAAGGTCCCCCTTGCAGACTCAGCCTCATCCAGCACCTACAGCAGTCTCTTAAGAACATCACATATGACACTATTTTCATGTAGGTTTTCTTCCTCAGCTAATCTTGGGGAGGTGGGCGAGGAATTTCACAACTGTCACTTGGACATAAATTTTGGTGAGGAAAGAGGATAAAGAAGTATAAAGTTCTCGGCAGGGGTCATATATATGGGATTCACAGGAATCAAACTCAGGAGATCAGTTTTTGGAAGAATAAGTGTATTTTTCCCTTTATCTTAAGGACTGGCACATAGTAAAAAGCATCTTGCTTGAATGCTGATATTAATATGTGATTTCCCAAGTCACATGGTTACACGTAAGAGGTGAGTTGTCTTGCCTTAAATTCTGGGAAGTACAACACTATTAGCATGGATTCTCTTTTGCACTTTTAAAAAAAAAAAAAAAAAGAGGTGACTGTGGAAAATTGGAGCATTTGAAAGAATTGCAGTTCCAAAAAAGCTACCAGCAGGCAACCAGCCTATCAAAGAAATAAGGAAGGAAGGAATCCAGCATCAGCTTTTCAGCAAGGCTGGTTTTCTTCCTCAGGAGAAGACTACAGAATGGATAAACCAGAAAAGGTGCACCCTGCTATGCCCCTAAACTGTTCTCAATCTACTGTGCACTGAGCTTGTAACCTCCTTTGCTGGTAAGACAGACTATCTCCATTCATCAAGGACTCTATTGATACTTTAAAACTAAGCAAACAGAAGACTTAGGAATCTTTCCACTAAAGAAAGAATGTGTCCATTCTCAATAAGTATATCCTTATCTTCTAGGATATTTCCATAAGATTCACTAGCCTTTTTTATGCTGTCCCCATTCTAGTTATTTCAAACAATTGTTAGGGTAGTGTGATGTCTTGAAAATGCCTTTCTTCAACCATATGATACACAGAAAAGTATTTTCTAGACAAAGGTACCCTGCAGTTATTATATGCAGTGTAAAACTAACAGACAAGGTAATCGCTAAGGGAGAAGTTTCCCCTGTAAGTTCATAACGTCTCTGGCCCCTTAAACTCTACCGAGTATCTCCTCAGATCATGCAGTCTGATGGACAAAAGCTACTAAAACTACCTTGAAATAGAACTTGGGACTGTTTACTGGCAAGTAGAGTTCACTAAATTATAAAGATACTATATATAATTGCTCTCCAAAGGAAGGAGTTTTGATCATGCTCTTTCCCTGTAAAGTCATTCCCCAGATATCCTTATACAAACAGCTCATTAACTGGTGAGTCACCATCACTAAGTTACAAGGATGCTCCATCTTGCTTTGTAAAGGAGTACACATTCAGAGGGACAAAAGATTGCACAGCTGACTGCCCTTTCCTTGCAAGGCCAAGGCCGTTTGCTGCGCTGCTGTACCTGGACTTACTATCATACATGAGGGCCTGAATCAAATAAAGGCCTTAAGAAATTAAACGTTGTGTGGATATTTAAAAAGTAGTCCTTGAATAGTGGAACAAACCAAAAGACACAACTAGAGGGAAAGGGAGAAGATGATAATGATGGTGGTAAAAAGAGCAGACAAGTGTACTGTAAAATGTGAGATGAGCTAAAGCACAATTTGGTCATTCTAAGACCTATGAACCACAGATATTGCTAATCTCTGTAGCTGTCTGAAATCATAAGTGGTTTCTCCCTTACAGAAGGAAAAGATTCTTGAAGAAGTATTTGAAATGGGAAAGGTTGGTGGATGTGATCAAAAAATATTTTTCCAATTGACTGGACTGTGCCCTTACCTATCCAATGATGAGTTTTGCAAAACCATCATACACCCTTGTGTCCAGAAGGCTTAGACATGGAGTGCCTCTTCACAAATGCTGCAATAATTCATTTTTGGTGCTAGCATCAAGTTCCAGCTGCACTCAAATGTACTTCAGTCAACAACTTAGGGCTAGAATCTCAACACTGCTGCAGACACTCTGCACCAAACGAGCAACACATGGTTGAGAGTAGCTGAAAATATTGACAGGATAAATGCCCTTGTACAGGGGTAGAGGGGGCCAGAAACTGAGAAGCAACCAACTTATCTCCGGCCCCAACCTCCCTTTTGCTTATTCCCAAAAGAAAACTGGGAGGACCAGGGTATGCCAACAGCTGCCAGCTACAGGAAAGTTAGGAGTGAGAAGACCTACTCCCAGCATTGTCTTCAACTGGGAATTAGGTTGCTCTAGCCAAATCCCAAAGGCATCTAGTCTCCAAGCACATTAGCAAAGATTCATGGGGCTTCTTTTCTTTTAAGACATCTGTAAGATGTGCCATTTAACACAAATAAAAAATGACAGAAGCCAGCCCAACATATGTAACAGCGCAGCAAAACAGAGTAGAGAAAACCCAAATATCTCTAATAGCATCATAAAATGGTTTGGGTTGGAAAGGACCTTATAGGTCTCATACTTCTAACCCTCCCACCATGGGCAGGGACACCTTCCACTAGACCAGGTTGCTCAAAGCCCCATCCAACCTGGCCTTGAACACTTCCAGGGAGGGGGCAACCACAACCACAGCTTCTCTGGGCAGCCTGTTCTAGTGCCTTATCACCCTCAGAGTAAAGAATGTCTTCCTTATATCTAATCTAAAGCTATCCTCTTTCAGTTTAAAGCTGTTACCCCTTGTCCTATCACTACATACCCTTGTAAAAAGTCCTTCTCCAAATTTCTTGTAGGTGCCCTTCAGGCACTGGAAGGCTGCTATAAGGTCCCCTCAGAGCCTCCTGTTCTCCAGGCTCAACAGCCCCAACTCTCTCGGCCTTTCTTCATAGGAGAGGTGCTCCAGCCCTCTGATCATTTTTGTGGCCCTCCTCTGGACCCACTCCAACAGGTCCATGTCTTTCCTGTGCTGAGGGCTCCAGAGCTGGATGCAAGACTCCAGGTGTGGTCTCACCAGAGCAGAGTAGAGGGGCAGAATCCCCTCCCTCACCCTGCTGGCCACACTTCTGATGCAGCCTGGGATACAGCTGGCCTTCTGAGCTGCAAGTGCACATTGCCAGGTCACATAAAGCTTCTCATCAATGAACAGTCCAAGTCCTTCTCCTCAGGGCTGCTGTCAATCCATTCTCTGCCCAGCCTGTATTTGTGCTTGGGATTGCCCCAACCCATGTGCAGGACCTCGCACTTAGCCTCATCGAACTTCACGAGATTCACATGGGCCCACCTCTCAGTGTCCCTCTGGATGGCATAATAGCATCTATTACTTTTTTTACATGCCAGAGGAAGTTACAGGTTGCTGTAAAACCATGTGACCCTAGCTTAAACCCAGAGCTGGTGTATATTTAAATGTAGAAAGACTATTGTGGGATGAGAGTTTCTCATCCAGTAGACTCATGCCTACTGCTGGTTCAGTGCAGACTAAGTAGCAGACTGGATTTTTGTTGCTGCTTTTGGGTTTGGAGTTTTTTTGCAAGGAGAGGTAGATGTTGCTTTGCTTTGGGAGGGTGTTGTGGCATGATGTTCCCTTGCCTGTAACATCCTCTTGTGATCTGGTAAAAGTAATCTACCACTTCTTGCATCTTCCTGTCTGAAATGTCAAATCACATTAGAACATCACAGCATGAAAATCTGCCACTCACTGAAATGTAAGATATCCTGACCAGGGCAAGCTGGACTAATTATTTCTGCTGCCTGTCAAGAAGGATTCATAGCTTGAAAGACATGGTTCAAAATGCACATAGAGCCATTAGTTAATATAAATCTATCGAGGGCAGCAACAAGCATTATCTAAAAGGTAATCATCGCACCTCTGAAGACATTTGTCACTACCCATCTTGTCCCACCACCCCTATGCCTAAAAGGCCATCAGAATCCCATGTGGGGCTTATAGCCCTAAGTGTTATTCAGCCCTTTACAATTCAAGGAACTGCTTTATGATCCTCATTCTGACAGGAGAGAGGTCAACCATATCCCAAGAGACCCATCACCATACACAGTACCAGAGAAGAAAGCACTTCCTAGCACCACTTGCAACACACAGAACAGCCCTTTAACTCCACATTGGCATTTCATCAGTTTTGATCATTACTTCACATTTGGAGGGAAGAGGCTATGGAAATAGGCATTTACTTAGACACTCTCAGCTCAGAATCTATTTTCTTTTAATCTTGACTCCTAGTCAGAGCTGTAATAAATGCCTGTGTCTCAGAGCATCTGATAACACCCAATGGGACAGAGGTACTCTTAAGGCAGAATGCTGTACAAATACAGTGAACAGAATCTGTGTCCTAGAAGAGTTTTGCTGTTCCTCTTTTGTACTTTCCCTCCCCATCTAGTTGCTCATTTTGTTTAATATGTAAAGATCAGTCTTTAACTGTAATGTTTGATTTTCAGAAGTTATTAACCCTATGATTCAGCATCCTATGTGCTTCTGGACTCCTATTTTCATCGGCACAATTCTAAATGCAAGTGTTATTACAGACCGTTGCATTCTATTAATGATTCACTTTATTTACTACTCTAGCAATACCTTGCACAGTATATTACTTAATAATGTCTCAAAGCATTTAGTAAAGATAGCATTGCTGCCCAGCATTGTTACATACTGTTCCCCCCCCAAATTCAGGCCTTCTGTTTCCTACCTTTGTACACTAAGTTGTGGACACTAATTTGTGGACAGTACAATCAGTCCCCTTTGCAATAGGTCTAAATGCAGACCTTAATCCATCATTCTACTAACTATAAATTATTTAAGAAACAGAGTATCTTTATTCCTTCCCTCCAAACACCTCAATTAAGGCAACAAAAGCGCAGACAGCAAGTAATCACTGCTTGTCCCAAGTTGGGGACCAACGTCTTATTACAATATGGAATTCTTCCTGCACTAAATTATAACACGGCTTAGGAGAAGGACTGGGCAGATGTTAACCTATCCCCTAAGTTTCTTTCTTCTTATTTTGTCAGGGGCTGTGTTCAGCCTCTCAGACTCCAAAAGCATAAGGCTTCAGTTCACTGACTGCAGGATCAGGTGAAGAAGATCCAGGATGAATTGGACTATCAGCCATTCTAATGAAGTGTACGAAGAGAATACGTCAACTTAATGGAAAATACATTCTTTGGAAAACATCCAAACCTTTAAGAAAATATGCCATTAGCTTTATTCTTACCCCTTAAGGTTCTGCAATATCAGGTTTAATTACGACAATTGTGACAAAAATCATGGTAAAGAGATAATAGCTGCAAGCTGATCTTGCCCAGAGATTTCACCCACCAGGGTAAGAGCCAAATGCAGCACTAGGAAGAGACCGCAGTACAAGCTCAGTAAGTAAACTACATTCAAATCACTTTCAGCAAAATATTTTTAAGGACAGCCTAACTCCAAGAGAACAAGAGATTAAGGTGGCAGGTACGTGGCCGAGATGCAGGGAAGCACTCCCAGGACAAGGAGACTTAGGAAAGAAGCAGAAAGCTAGACCCATACTGCAGTAGAAATGCAGTGAGGGTAGACAAGTTCCATACTCAATTGGCAGAACAGTCAATGCCCCAGATTGTCATACAATAGACTTGTTTTTCATTGCTGGAAACAGCTAAAGAAACAAACCATAACATGGCCTCCACTGGCAACTGAGTCGCCTAGAGAAAAGGGCACCTAAGCTTACATGGTTAACAGGACAGGCTACGCACTTATGTTTGTAGCTACACAACTGTGCAACAGGCTAGAAAAAGCAGCTAGCCAGAGCTCTGAAAGAAAAGGGGAGAGGAATAAAAGACAAAATAGCCCAGCTTCCGAAACTGATAACATCATCCTACATCTTTGTGTAACTCATTTGCAAGTATGGTGGATTCTACACCGTAAGGATTAGACAGCTTTTCTAAAGACATCCACAGCAGCTGCAGGATACAGGGTCAACCATTCTCAGTACAGGCATAGAGCTTTGGTAAAATACTCCAGTTCTGGGATACCAGCAAGTGAACAGTTTGAACTTGCATGAATGTAGCTTCATCCACACAAAAGAGAAGCCTGTGCCAGGAGCAAGCACAGGGGTGAGACTGAATGTCAGCACTTCATTATGGATTACATTAAAGAAAAAATAACTCAGCAATACAGAATCCCAGAGGTTTAACAATTATCTTTCCAAAATGAGTGAGCAAGTAGCCAACAAGTGGAGAATTCCCTCCCCTCAGCAGGTAGAAACCAGAAATTTTTAGGCACTATTTCCCACCTTCCAGAAAACATCTTTCCTACAGAAAAATAATGAAGTTACCTTAAGGGGTGAGAAATGACAGTATTCATCCATTTCTCTACACACTT
>Ga0065711_1007536_pt1 | contig 14687 bp, 13 predicted proteins | sample Hoacrofraction12_FD_59098 | JGI IMG/M metagenome (GOLD analysis project Ga0065711, IMG submission 59098) | Hoatzin crop microbial communities from Cojedes, Venezuela - Epithelial fraction 12 v2 (version 2) | ecosystem: Host-associated > Birds > Digestive system > Esophagus > Crop | place... | reverse complement strand
CCCGCCGGGCCGCCGCACCAGCGTGAAGCGCTGCGCGTCCCGCAGCGCCAGCGCCAGCTGCTCCGCCGTCACCCGCCCCGACAGCCGCCGCCGCAGCTCGTCCTGCTCCAGGCAGCCGCCGCCGGCGCACAGCACCTGCAGGGCCCGGGAGGAGACCGCCATGGCCGCCGGCCTGGCCTCACCCCGGGACGCTCCGCCCGCCGGGCCCAGGGAGGGAAACAGAAACCGGAGGCGGAGGGACGGGGCGGGGCGGGGCGGGTGCGCTGCCCCGAGGTGTGTTTTGTTTTGCCTTCTGCTGCTTGCCTGGTTTTGCCGATTGCTTCTGAGGCCGGGTCTCTCATCTAGAGATCTCAAATTTACAGGGCAACGTACTCTCTGAACTTTATTATTCTATGAGCTCGCTAGGGAAAAAGACGAACGAGCACGTCTAACGAGGGCTCAGTCCCCTCTTGTACAGGCTTGTCTAAGACGTGAGTTCACCAACTCATCGCTTCATGAATTCGTGAGGTTCCTGGCTCCCGGGTTCTCTGATTCGTGGCTCGTAACTCCCGCACCCCTGAGCAGAGGTCACACAGCCGAGGGTGAGAGTGCTCGTCCTCCCTCCGCCATCGCGGTCCGGGCGTCCGCTGTGTCGCCCCGGGAAGCACAAACGCCTCAGCGGTCCGGCTGCCGTTAGCGCGGCTCCTAGAGCTCTGCAGGTAAGCTGACGGCGTTTATACCTCCCAGCTTGGAAGCTCGATACGTGCCATCTCCGTACGTTGGTAGATTCCGAAGAAACTTCCAGGCGATTAATATGCAAGAATGCTTGAGGTGATGGCCGCAGGAGACGGCACGAGCTGCAGGTGGTAACGGGTGCAGAGTGGCCTTGATCCCTTCCCATCCATCCTGTCCTGCCCAGCATTGCTCTGGCTTTGACCTAACGGCGCTGCTCCCAGCACATGAGTGAACAGTCCCGTTGGAGCTGGTGTCTTCATAAAATTACCCCATTTTCCCTAGATCTCACTCCTGACTGGTGATAGTTCAGAAGTCATCACTATCCACATGAAAATAGGGTAGTTTTTGCCTTCTTGTCTAAACCTACACTGAATTTCAGCTGCGGTTCTATAATCCGATGTACTATAGGGTCTTCCAGCAAGTCTTTATTGTTTACCTTAATAACTATTTTCCTGAAAAATACTGTGTTCTCAGCAAACCCTACTGCCTGATCCTCTTCTCCTGATGGTTTATGGGTATGTCGAATAGCGCAGGGCTGAGCAGGCCTCCTCTGGGGGACTGCCCTCTGCTGGGAAGAACGTTTGGAAATCTAAAAGTCAACTGTATGAACTCTGCTGACCCTTGCCTACATACTTATTAATGCCCTCAAGTAGTTCCAGTGTGTTTCTGAGGCGTAAATTTAAAAAGACTTTCTGGCTTTTCCTTAGTATTTTCTATTTCCAACACCTTCTGTTCCACATTGTAGGTTTCGGTGACTTGGCTTCCTTTTCTGCAATTCTCTGGATCCCCCCTGTGAGCCAGGTGCCGCATTTGGCTGGGCACTGCTAAGTGAGAGATCACACACCACAGATAAGAACTGACAGAATCACAGAACAGTTGAGATTGGAGAGGACCACAGGAGGCCATCTGGTCCTAACCCAAATTCACCTATTTCGTCCCTGAGTTCTTCAGAACAGTGGTGGAAGCCGCCTGATTTTGGCATGTTGTCAAATGTTTTCAAATTGTTGGGTAACTGTATGTACTGCCACATCAGTAGGAGATATCTGGACTGAACCAACACTTAGGGTGCCCTCCCACATTCATAAACGGCGTTGAAGCCAGCATGGTTCCAGCCAGCTCCCATTCTCCCCAGTAGGCTTCCATTTACTTTTTCTGTCCAGCGCCCTGAGTCCATCCTATCTAACTGTCTCCCAAGCTCTTACATCTTAACTGTGCGGTGCAGGTAACTCTTTGAACTGCATCTCCCCTCCGCAGTTTTTCTCTTCATGCTACTGAAAAACAACACTCATTTGGCAGAAGTATGGCATTTTTTCATCGTAACATTTGTATGAATGCCAATGCAGAGGTTAACCTCACAGAGGGAGAAGTACAAAGGACAGCAGTGTAAGGTCAGCATTGGAGGGGTGTTTGCAAGTACCTTTACACCACTGCAATTCATTCCAATGTGCTGGTGCATATATCACAAGGAATTTTACATTGCTGTTCCTGCTTTGCAGCTAGAATGAGTTTTTCAAGGCTCTGGAGCAGAGCTATCATTCTATCTCTTTTCATGAGAACAAAAGTAAAACTAGGAAAACAGCCAATGGTTGATGCAGAGAGATGATCTGCAGAGCTGCCTTTGAATTTAAGTACTTTTCCATCCCCATGTGCATACCCAAAGTAAATCATAGCTTATTCTTTCTCACACAAGTTTCATGTAGTTTGTTATGTGGCATGTTCCTCAGGAAGAAAAAAAGTACCTCTTTGATTTGATAGAACTTCCCCACCTATGAATTATATATAAGCAAAACTGTACTTTTTCCTTCTTCAGAATAATTTTCTGCTCATGGAAAAGTCAGTTTTCATTTGTAAAATTAAATACCTCCAGTGTAAGAAAGGGTTACATTAGACCTCAAGGGCACATAAGGCAAGTGGCTCCTCTTCACCTCTCAAATACTCTAATTAAAGGTAAGGCTGAAACTGTTTTCTTAAATGCCGTTGTAGCATAATTGCATATGAGCTATTCTGCCTATAGTTTATGACTGCTGTGCGCACTGGCCCTGTTATAAGCTCCCTTTAAGCAGTTCCTATGGTTTCTGAACAGCTTCTGAATTCAGAGCACACGAATTTTTTAATAATGGTGGGACTTCAGGTACTGCAGTTTCAGTGAGCCACCTTTGCTAACATCTGATGTATTGTGCTATGAAAACTTTGGAAATTTCCAAGTGTCGGACATTAGACTAGTATCTTTAGGTACAGTTGATGGATAATTGTGTTAATTTGAATTGCGACATCATCTCATAATCTTGCATGCATTGATCTTCAAAATGTAGTAATTTAGTGGTTTTTCCTGTGAATTTTTGTAGGCATCTTTAAAACATCCATTGTCGTAGTAGTGCACGGTGCCCCCACTTCCCACCCCATCCACCTGTTTTAGCCCTTCTCCTAGCTCCTAGCATGGTGATCTTCCTGGCTTTGTGTTGTCTGTTCTGCAAGCTGGCATAAGGAAAATGGGCAGAACAAGACAGATTTTAGACACAGTTGTGAGTTAGAATGTTCTCTGGAGAAACATCACCTTCTGGTTGATACAGCTGCATCGCTGACTCTCAGGGGTTCAGAAGCTTAGAAGTGTGATATGTTTGCTTGAGAATCTTTTTGATCGCCTCTGCACCTACATTTAAACACGTGTTCCTCCAGAGGGCTCATCATTTTCCCAGTGATGATCTGACAGCACAGTTACTTTTAGACACGTGGCTAAGCCTTCAGTAACTTTGTCTGCAACTGGTCCGTTTATAATGGCTTGTGTTTGCGATATACTATTTCCATGTACTACTCTAATTTCTTCACTTCTGGCTTGTATTTCTGAAATCTGGAATAATTGCCAACGTCTCTGCGTGCCAAGCTTACAGCTACAATCTGAAAAGTTTTCCAGTGGCAGACAAAACTGAAGATCAACCAGCCAACAGATGACACCTGCACCCACAGCTCGAAAGCAAGAAACTGGAAACTCGGTTCTGGTGCAGTACAGGAGTAGCACCAGACTGTGGGGCTGTTGGCTGTCCCACAGATCTTGCAGCCTCTGCAAAGAGCAGGATAAATCCTCGTTTTCTACTTTTACCTCAGGACTGAGCTTGTTTTCAGATACTAACAGTAAAGTCTGGACAGGATATCAGAATAGGGCAGCCTAATGGTAGATGCAAGTATTTGTATTGTGCACAGTTTACTTTGTTGCATAAATAGGTTTCTAGTGGCCTTGCTTCTGAAAATACAAATGATTTTGGGCTGAAAATTCACAGTATAGTTAGTGATGCTGTTCTTTGTCATTGGCATACCTGTAGTTTCATTCTGTTGAAGTTTTAGTTACTTGGGGCTGGTGCAAATGTCCGTTCATTGTGCGAGCCACAGGCTTTTGTTCTTCTCAGCTTCATACCCTCAGAAAGATACTGTATTCACACAGACCCATTGCCTTGTATGCTGCCTTCCTCCATCTTTCAGAAACCTCCTAAGAACCTCTCTTGTAGACTCTTCTTTTCTCTACAGATCATGTGTCTCTCCTACTTTATTCTTGTAAGAACCGAGTCTTGCACTCCAAGGTCTGGTCCTAAACTCATGGGAGTTAATGTGGGAGGGGATCTTTCCATTACTTTTGAGGCCACAGGTCTCATTCCTGATGGCTGTTTCCCTCATCCAGTATTTCAAGAGGCTCATCTCTTGCTAGAAGAGCGATGCAGAGCCCTGTCAGCTCACATGCAGACGTGCCACTACAACTTCTGTGTTTGCCGGAGCTAAGCCTCTGAAGCACATCTCTTTTCCAGGCCTTCTTAACAGGGTCAGTGACTCTTCTAACACTACAACGATCTTCATACAAGCAGTAAGTGACCCATATCCTGAGCAGCAGTAATTTGATATACCGACGGAGAAGCTGTGTGAATGGTAGTGTCTATGCTGGCTACAGCTGTACAGAATGCCCTTAACAAATGGCTCTGCATGGTTTTGTCCAAATTTCTTGCCATGACCATTTTTATATCTGTGAGAATATCTGAGCCCACAAAGTCACTCCTTTAAAGAACAGGGAAGTTGTCACAATTATGATGGGGGAAACAAACCAAATCCACTGATTTCAGCTAAGTTTTTATGTTCTTGTTTCTCTTCATTTAGAATAGAAATTCAAGATGAAGTTTGTGCAAGGCAGAGGGGGAAAGCATGGGAACCAACTGAAACAAAAGAAGTTTATTGAAACATGCAAATAGAGAGGGCCAGAATCTGGAAGCCTTTTGTTGTCTCACAGCAGCTTTGCCTGCATTTGTCACCACATTATCCACTGCCTACACTACCTACTGTCCCAATATACTGAAGCTGAATATGTCTGTTAATTCCTCCTTTAAGCCTTCCACTTTCTGATGGGAGTGACCTCCCTGTTGACAGCTAGTGAATAGCAATTCTGTTTTCTTAAAGGTACGAGTTGTCACCAAACCATTTATCTACGTATCACGAATATTTGCTCAACATGTATGCATTTAAGTTAGCAATTCCAACAGTTCAAACTGATATTCTAAAAACTCAGTACTTTTTCAGAGTTTCTTATGATTAAAAAATGTAATTTTTCAGGAATCAGAACAGTTGTTGAACCCTATGTCACATTTCAAGCAGCAACAACACAGAATTGGCCTCACAGTATGGTGTTTCATCTGGTGTTAGACAAAATATGAAATTCCATTGATAAGGACTTATCTCTGGTCAGCCTCCACCAGCAGTATGAAAAGATATGTTTATGACTGCGTGTAATAGCTGTGAATGAAAAATTCTATGTCTGCCCATGCTAGTTCAAAAAAACCTTGTTATTTTGTGGCTGGGTTACTGTTGTTATTGTAACATCAAGCTGATTTGGAACATGGGACAAGAAGGGGTCAGTTAGATCATCAGCTCTAGTCCCTTACAATCACAAGCAACTCATTTTTCAGATATTCGATTCAGAAAAGTCCACAGCATAATCAACAGACACCCTGAGCCCCAGAAAGCTCTTCAGCACTTTGCAGCAAATTTGAGACCTGTAGCCTCTGAACATACCAAGGAAAAACAGGATCACTGTAGCCGTAGGACGGGGATGATAGATTTCAAAAGGAGTTTATATATTTCTCAGGCATTCTGCCCAAAGCCATTGAAGACAGCAGTCCACTGCATATGGGAAACAGCCCAAGCAAATATTAAAAACCCCTAAAACAACCTTTGCAAGACATCAGAAACTTTTATTTCCCAGCTGCTAGGCTCTACATTCCATTGAAGGTTTCTAGTTTCAGTGAAGTCTCTTGTGACTTTTTCTTCTCTGAGTTCATTTACTGCTCTGTGTGTTCATCAGCTAAATACACAGTTGTTCACGTGGCGTGTCACACATCACCTGGAATGTCACAGGGAAATGATTCGGAGATCAGTAGCAGCTACTTATGGTGATGGGATAAACAGAAAGAGCAAAGGATCTCACTAAAAGAAGAAACATTCTGTGCTTTCAAAAGCTTTTTGCAATAGTATACTAAGGTATATAACTAACATATTCATACTATCTTAAATAGCTGTCTAGAATCCCAGCTAAAACAGATGTTTGATAAAGGAAGACCTAAATTACACATAATATTTAAGTGTGTATAATTTAACTGGAGCTGAAGCAGTGAAATGGAAATGTATTCAGAGATATTCACCATATACAGGACATTCTGCAGCAGAGTATTTCCACTAAGACCACAGACAATATGTTGTATAGTACAGTTTACTACTGGTGCAGAAAAAAAATAATTTCAGAGAAGTCTGCTGCATCTTCTGCTCTTTACTCAGATGAGCCACGAGAGAGGTTTTTTTGCCAGATACCCATTCCAACTGGCAAGATAGGTTGGCTAATCCGGATTATCTGTCATTGATCTGTGCAAGGCAAATGTTCTGCATTGACACAGAACAAGCACGTTTATCTGTTGAACTGCTCTTCCCCTTGTATTCCCTCTTGCCACACACCTCTATCTGTATCAAACTGTTTATTGGGCTATCTAACTGTGTAGTACCTTATCATTTCTCTATGAAAATACATTCCGTGTATTTTTTGTGTAATGATTGCTTTTAGTTCTTCTTCAAAGGAGTCTTAGAATAAAGCTAGTATGTCTGCTGAAATGTAGGATGTGGAAATATTGGTTTTGTTCTGCAAGAATGGTGCTACTATATGTTAGCAAGTTTCAAGTTCTATTAAAAAAGAGGAACTTATCTGTAATAAACATTATGCTGAGTCATATGTCTTCTAAAAGTAGATTTACAATTGTTTCCTAGCATTCTCGTGGGAATTCCATACTTGCAACAGAGATTATTTTAATCAGAGCTGATAACAGTTTTTTTGGCTTCTTTTCCTTTCATTTGGTACCTTTCAGTTCCCAGGTTATTATTGGTCTATGTCATTTTCACAAGTAAATGTTTTTTCATCAGTATTTGTACTCTGAAATAGCAAAGAAAGAGCTCTAAAAAGCCACTTGTGGGATTTATTATCACTGATGCTTAATATTTAACTGTAGGCAAATAATACCGAGTAAGAGACAATCTGATTACTTTGAAATGATGTGCAAAGGAAAATATAGCCATGTTCTTTTTCTTTTTAACGTTGCTTTTTAAAAAAAGACTTCATGTCTCTCCTCTTCAGTATAGAAATGGAATATTTTTGCACTACATTTATCAAGATCTTCATGTCATGTTTACGTTAGAAGACCATGGACAGCTAGAAAACGAATGAAACCATGAAGTGAGGAGAGCAGATGTGTCAAAACTGTGGCTTCTTAGCCACAGGCACGTCTCAGGCTCTCACTGCATCTCATAACTAGCTGAAGACAGAGGCCTTTTAGTAATCCTGATTCCTCGCATGGGGGTGCTGAGGCTGATGTTGCTTGGTGCCCTGGTTTCAGAAGTTTATTTGCAGGCTCAGCCCAGGAACTTTCCCAAATGGAGCACTAGCAATATCGTTGTCGTCTCTGACCTGTAAACACTCCCGGAGATGCCCCTTCCCACAACTTTCTCAAGTAGGTTGTAGGTGCTTTGTGCCCATAATCCATCTGAGATTTTGTTATTTTGGTATTTTTTAAAATAGAAATGAACAGTGAGAATCTGAGAATTGAGGGGAAGGAATTTTTGTTACTGCTCTTTTATATGAATACCTCTATCTGAGTCAAAAGTCTTCAAAACATTTTGGAAAAAATTTGTTATTGCTGTTAAAGACTTACATACTTGCATCTTCTGGTAAGGATCAAGAAGTCACTTTAGAAGTCCATCATTTTTTTGAAAAAGGAAGATGAGACTATATTCTAAAGTAAGAAACTAGTAGAAACTTAACCCCCTTGTCTGTGCACACAGTGAAAACTCCTTTAAAAGTATGTTAAGATTACAAATTAAGTAACCAAAAGTTAGTTACAACATAGCAAAATTAAACTGATTCGTACAACTTTAATTTGCCCTCACTCTGTACATGTGTTATCGTGCTATTATGACATGATCACCAGCTGTTTCTGCTACAAGATCTTTCCGTCATTCAGGGCATGTATGGGGTAGTGCTCTTTTAGGGACTAATTAGCCAGTGGGATTTCATTACTGGTTGCATCCCTGAGCCTTATTTACTACACAGTCAGATGTTGCTTTCAAGAGAGAATTGCTAAGCTCTTCATAGACTTTTTATGCTTCCCGCCTTGCAGCATATGAATAAGCATTAAGACACTTTTATTCATAAGAGCATTGTGATGTGAAGATAATTTTTTTATCCCTGCTCTACAGATGAAGGCACAAAGAGATTAAATTAGCGAATACCCACTAATTTTATGTATTTAATAAAAGATACCTAAGAACTCATGTTTTAGAGAGTTCAGCATTTGTGGGCAGTTTGTGGGCTCAGGCCAGTGCTCGGTGACTACACTTCCAGCTGGTACTGCTCAGCATTTCTGCAAATCTGATAGCAGGGTCTCGAGTCAGAAATCCCAAAAATGAGGAACAGACAGTAAGTGACCACCTGTGAAAGTCTGTTCAAAGGGACTTGCCTAGCATCATTTGGGAACTCTGTGGTAGAGACAGGGTCAGAACCCACTTCTCCAGGGTAGCATTCAGCTGCTTGAATTCTGAGAGCATCCTCTCTCTTCCTTATTCACTAGACAATTTCGAACTTCTGCAACAGATGCAGCAGGGTTTCTGCAAAGGACAGTCTCATTGACTGAACGGTCCCAGTTCACTGTCAGAGCAAGATTTATTCTATGCACAGAAAAAAGTAGGGTCCTTCAGAGGAAAATGTTAAAATATACACCCAAGGAGGAGGGAAGGGAGATGATCATGTTTCAGTTTGGTATCCTCCATCTTTGGAGTTCTTCCACATTCTACTGGAAGAATCCTGTTTTCCTGGAAGAATCCTGGAAGATTTCTGCGTTCTCCATGCTGCACTTTCAGATTCCTCAATCAACAAAAATAACATTTGAAAAAAGCCTGGCATAAAAACATCCCTTCAGTCTACCACCTGCATCTCCACCGTTTGAGTTCAGTGCTTAGCCGATGGCAATAGCAGGTTGCTATCTCCCTGCTTCACCAGAAAATTTCCCAGATATTTGTTGCAGTAGGGAAGCACTAAGTGTCCGGGTGATATCTTGGGCTCCACTGCAGTCTTGGGAGTTTGGGAGTGGGAAGAGGACATTGGTCCTTCCCTCTCCGTTCCTCAAGTTTTCTCCCTCCTTCCCTTATCTTTCAACAGCCAGTCTTCCCTCTCCACTGTGTTTGGCTTCTGTTCTTCTTGCCCCCCTCAATCCAACTTCATCCAAGACAGGTTGGCCCAGGATTCTCATCCCCAATCTTACTCTGTTCATCCAGGTCCCACAAAATTAGCCCAGATTCTCTTATGAATCTTATCCTTCCTTTTATCTTGTTGCCAAATAGGTTCCAATCCTCTTTTCTGAAATCCTAGTCAAATCTCTTTCTGGCATCTCTCCCCACCACTCCACTGAGCACACTGGAGTTCAGAGCCAGTGTCTGTGCAACCACCTTCCGTGTCTGATCACCTCCAGCTTCCAGCCTTACTTCCCAGCATCTTCTGCTCTTCTAATTATCAATCACAGTCTCCTTCTTACACCTCCCCTGGAGTTCTGCGTAGCAGCCTCTGGTACCGCTTCCTCCCAGATTCAGCCCTTCTTGTGCCTGTATTCCAGTCCAGCAGCTAGTTGTCCCGTGAAGCTTCAGTGCTGTCCGGGTGGTGGGAGAAGAAAAAATCGCTCCGAAAGAGCAGGGAAAATACAGTTCTCACACTGCTAGTGCTCAGCCATGTCCTGGTACAAAGCTTCAGTTACAGGGCAAGTCCTGATTTGCCCCTGCAGCATTTGTTCACAGGATGTGCTGGTGGAAGAATCCGTGCACAGTCCCGTCCCTGGGAAGAAGCTGGGAAGCAACAAAGCACACTCCAATACCCAGGGCCCTCTGGCTTCAGATGCTGAAGTATAAGAATTCAGTGAGCATGGATGAAGAATTGCAGTGGCTTGCAATGTAATCTAGATTCAGATATGTTTTTGTGGAACAGAAAAAAACATGTCCCCAACACAAACCATACCACGCCTGTGAGATTTTCTTTATCTGATCAATGCCATCATTAAACAGTCCTGAAGATGTTTTCTAAGGACAATGCAGTTCTGCTTGCTGTACATTTCAGCTAACACTGTTGAACAAATGTTCAGCATGAGGCACACAGTGGCATAAAAATGTAACATCTACTCAGTTATTTCTGACATGATTTGCCTTTACAGACCTTTCTCAACAACTATTTAGAATCGACCTGGAAAGCAGGCAAGAATTACAGCTCGTCCCTGACATTGTTAAAACTCCTTGATATGGGATAGAATAAAGCTTGGTCTCTTAGGCTGTGTATATGAAATATGTAATGTTTCTGTTCTGCTTAATTAAACTGAATAGGCTCTATATTTGCTGAATCTAAAAGTTCAAGCTTCCAACGTATATTTTGCACAGATTATGTGAAGATCTTGGCTTAAAATGAGAAAAGTATGGCAGACACAGGTCGGAAATACTATTCAATTTGAAGACTGATGTAGGATGTTTCTCATTTTCCCTTGCTGCATCATGTTAATGATGTAGCTTGCAAGCTGCCTTCTCTAGAATCCTATTTATATTTGTTTCTGTAAGGTGTCTGACATCTTTTGGGGAGCTATTAAAATACAAGGCATTACCTCTTACCAGGCGGTAATCAGGAGCTCAGCTTGTCCAGGCATGTTAAGCACATACTTAGTTTTAAGTTAAAATGTGCACCTGATTAGGCATGAGTTTAAGACCACATCTGAATGTTTTCTAGAACTGAGTCCCTAGCTCCGAATATGTTTGAACTGATCTTTAAAGAAGTCATTTTAAATTAAACCTCTCATATCTTTATTCTAGACTCTTGTATGTGATTGAATTAAGCAGTTAGCTGGCCAACAACTTAATAACAATTTCATAAAAAAGGCAAGCAGAAGCCCTAGCTTATAAACCAATGATTCCACTTCTCCATTACCTTCATGTTTTTTCATGCTTCTTTTGTACCTACCTTTATCAAGCAGATCCTAGAAAACTTGAGTGAGCTAGACTCACTGAGATCATGTTGTAGGGGTGGGCTGGGGGAATTCCATGGAAGGTATTTATAGGACATATGTGAGGCGAAGGTGTGGCACAACTGTCAGGTCTCTTGCTTCTTTGCTGTATTCAATGAGAATTCAAAATGCAGGCACCTATCCTTCTTCTGTTGTAGGTCTCTTTTAAAGTAATTAGATATTAAAGTGTTTATTTGATTCTGTGGGCTTCTGTGCCTGAGGAGTGGACATGGGAATGGCAACAGGGACAAAAAACATTCCTAATTTTTTGTCTTAACTGATAACTTTTCCCCTTCTATTTACCTTTTCCCCTTATATTTAATTTTTCAAGCCATTTACCCAATAAAATGTAGGGAAAAAACCCTCATAGACAAGGTAGTTGTTAGATATTACCATTTCTTTTACCTCAAAAAGAAATTGAAAATAGTGTGGCCAAATAGAAGCCATTGCAAAAAGACAGTTTTATTTGAAATTTAAAAAAAAAACCCCTCAGCCTTAAAAAATTCTATCTCAAAAAAGATTCCAAGCCAGGAAACAATATTACTGACACGTCTTCTACCCTCCCATCAAGATACAGTATTTCTTTAACACCAGTTTGTAAAAATCCCCAAAGCCTAAATGCTTCTTCAGCACTTCCCTGATAATATAGGAAGCATTTATTTGCTAGTTATAGCACTTTATGCCCACATAACTGTTTGTCTCATCGAAGCATAAAACCCCATTATTTGGGACAGCTGTTTTTTTAGTCACCTTCAGAGTATAGTAGCAAGAGGAATTCTATTTTTAAAGAACTTCCTTTACCACTCTGCAGCTCCTTAAAGTGTATTTCTTTTACCTAGAATTCTGGCAGAAACCTGACCTCATTCTACTCCTTCAATAAAGACAGAATGTGCTGGCTTTTTCTGTAATACGGCAATTAGAACACCAAGAATGCCTTTAAATAGTTTTTGTATTTTAACTACTGTTATTCAGAGCATTTGACTGTAAGGTGAGACACATTTTCATGTCTCCAACTCAACTAGATCATCTGGTTACCTCTCACAAACATTTATTACTATCTTCCTCCCAACCATACAGCTTCCTTCTTTCAGATGACCTGTTTTCAAGCTTTCACTACTGTACTTTTTCTATCTCAGCCCTGTGTAAGAAATTTCTGTCCAGCTCCCTGGTGGGACTTAATGTGGATGTCTGTCCCTGAAAATGGACATTTTTGTCAGAGGCTCGAACTGCTGTGCTTTTGGTGGTCGCACGCTTAAACATTTTCTTAACTTTGTGGGACCAGTCATGCAGTACGGTAATAACTTGCGTGGGAATGATGTCAAAATGTGATCACACATTTTGCCTTCACGGAAAAAGTAGGAGCATATTCACTTTGCAATGCACCTGCCTGGGAAGGGCAGTTAGCTTTCCTGTTGCACATTGTGGAATTTGGACCAGCCTGTCACGATACCCTATTTATAATTATTTAAAACAAAAGTACCTGCAGCAGATATAGCTGGAGGAAAATCCCTATGGAACATTCATCTTTTGATTGAAATCCCAAACTGTTTTCTCTTTTGAGTTTTCAGGAGGTTAATGCCAACATATAGTTTGCTTTTCTAGTTCTTGGTCTTCTGAGGAAATCGCACATTTCCCGTGAAAGGTGATGCAGAAAACTCATATTGTGTTAGAAAATTTTTCCTCTGATTTTAAGTGGAAATCCATTTCTTTTATAGTGTCTCATACTATTTCTGCCTATTTTGAAGTCATAAATGAAATACATGCATTTCATAGGCCTTATACTAGCCTCCTGTAGAGTGTTATATTTCGTTTAAGGTAAAGGTCAGCTTGTATTTTTATCATTAAAAAAGCACCTTGTATTCTTATAATGTACAAGTTTGGTGTTTTCATCAATACTGCACTCGTTATTTCTATTCTCTAGCTCAACAGACTTAGGAAACCCAGGCCGGCCCCATGATTTTCTTCCACCGCTTTTTGTTACAGGCATGTATTTCCATTGCTGGTAATTCACAGAGGATTTAAAGATAATTTAGGGCCTACTTAATAATAGATGTCGATATTTCTTCTTGTTCAACAGCTTCAGACGTGGTCCTTCAAGAAATGGTCTGTCTGCCTGAACCTGGTATGTATCTTGTCTTAAAAATGTTAGGATTTATACTGTTTGCCTCTATATGTCGGCTATGGGTCTTTTAATTTTTTTTTTTAATCTGCTACAGAGTTTCTAAGATCTTCTTTTCCTTCTTCTTTAAATCTCTGTCGATTTTTTTTTCAATTACATCTATTTTATGATACCTATCATCGTTGTACCCAAAACGTTGGTGCAGGTCCTTTAAAGTCACCCTATTCTGAGAGTCGATAATAGCTATCAGTGATTCTTCTTCTTTTTTTCATATAAATGTTAGAATAAGAAGTTCATGGAAGCAAATATGTTAGCCAAAAGGAGGTATGTGTACAACTGATCGCTGGAAACTAGGTCTCCATGCTTCTGCTGTTCTTAAGTGCTTCCTTAGGCGGCTGGTATGAGCAACAATCAGAGACGAGATACTGAGCTGGATGGGCTTTTGGTCAGAGTCATCATCTCAGCCATTCTTGTCTTCTTAAACCTTGTTCTTCAATGCTGCCTTCCCACAGCTCACAGCTAAAGTGGAAAGCATTTTGCATTTCTTACATACTTTGTTTTCTGAAATGCAAAATTAGTCCCACCGGCAATTCCAAAATCTAGCACTGCAGCCAGCAGCCATACTATTACATGCTTTTATCATTTTCCGTAGAAGGCATATGTATATATTCTGAGAATATTTGCTTTTCTCAAGCAGTCACCCCCTCAGGTGTTTTTCTAGACTGTACCTGGAAGTGCTATCATCAGGAAATGGTTTTGCACTCATACACAAACTGAGCTAGAAAGCACAGTTCTGCAGTTGACTAACTCTGTAAGCATTTAATTTCATCAACACCTCTTCAGTTACCTTTTAAGTTTTCTAGATGATTAGAGATCCGAACATAACACAAAAACACCTAAAGGATCACCATGTGCAGACATCCTGGCTTTCCCCAAAGATTTGTAGCTTAAGAAATTCAAGAATATCTCCATATTTAGTAGCCCCGAGTAGATTTTCCTCCAATTTCTTTTTGAGAAGGTATTATCTCTTGGTTTCTGCAACATGTTGTAGAGAACTGACATCTTCTGTAAATCACAGAATCACAGAATATTAGGGGTTGGAAGGGATCTTTGTGGGTCATCTAGTCCAACCCCCCTGCTGAAGCTGGGTCACCTACAGCAGGCTGCACAGGACCTTGTCCAGGTGGGTCTTGAATATCTCCAGAGAAGGAGACTCCACAACCTCCCTGGGCAACCTGTTCCAGTGCTCCATCACC
>Ga0065711_1043516_pt1 | contig 14688 bp, 3 predicted proteins | sample Hoacrofraction12_FD_59098 | JGI IMG/M metagenome (GOLD analysis project Ga0065711, IMG submission 59098) | Hoatzin crop microbial communities from Cojedes, Venezuela - Epithelial fraction 12 v2 (version 2) | ecosystem: Host-associated > Birds > Digestive system > Esophagus > Crop | place... | reverse complement strand
TGCCTGGACAAGGTCCTGTGCAGCCTGCTGTAGGTGACCCTGCTTCAGCAGGAGGGTTGGACTAGGTGACCCACAGAGGTCCCTTCCAACCCCTACTATTCTGTGATTCTGTGACATTCCATCCTTTAACCAGCCTGCTCCAGCTTTGGTGACCACCTGGTTCCAAGGTAGGACGAACGTTTCCTCCTAAGCAACCGTGGTGTCTTGAAAACACAGAAAGGGCACCGCCATGCTCTCAGTTTCAGTTTCTGGCCAAAGTGTAACTTCCAGAAGCGTGTCACAACAATTAAGGAAAACTACGATTTCCTTAAGGCTTGCAAAGACAGTATTGTTTTAGTGCTTACTATTTGACTTAGTTATGTTGAGTTTTCAATTTATAAAAAAAAATAATTAACTGCTCCACTGAACACATGCAAACGTAAGACTTGTATTTCTAAGCATTTATAACTTGGCCATTTTTGAAGACAGAAAAGTCACATCCCAGATGGCAAATCTAACATTTCTGTTCAAAATGACAAAGGCTCAGAACAGTCAAAAAAAGGCCACCAGAAATTGTTTTTAATTGCTAGACATACTAGCATTTTCTTCAAGCCTCATTTTTTTAAACAACTAGAAAGACTTCGCTGAATGCTTCCAGAATAATTCTGCTTGAGGCAAGCAATCAATATGACAAATTTCAGCTTAAGCAATTGGATTTTGGCAAGGCTGTATACAACTGAAAAGGGAGCTTTTAACCAGCAGAGTTCAGTACCTCTGTTAATTGGCCTTGCCACAAGTCCATATTATAATAAACAAAAGTGTATACAAGTAAAAGAATGTAAACTAAGTGAAATAAAAATAAAAGTTATGGATAGCTGGACAATCTTTAAAAGGGGTCAAAAAGGGAGCATGAATATTCTTGTGCTGGTGTTTTTGAATTGCCAACGATTTCCTAAAATTTCAGCCTTGGGGAAAAAAAATAGAAAATAGTTGAGTCACTTAAAGTTATTACATAGAAGACAAAAACTAATCAAAGCTCTCCCTTATACATTCTATGTTTGAGGATTTCTCTAGCACTTAACTCTACTACTCCTTTAAAACTTCTCTAGAAATCAGTTCCCCTTGTGTGAATTTAAGATTTGACAGGCACTTTTGAGTTCTGTTTGGATTTACAGACATGTCAGAATGTCAATAAAGCTGATCAGAAACAGCATCTTAGCTGATGTACACGGTTGACCAACCTCAGATCAGTACTCCAGCCCATGTCTTCCAATCTATACAGATTCATTTTTCCTTCCCCTATTTCTGAGGATTACAAGCCCCATGAGTTTACAAGGTTAGCATCTAGAACAACTAGAAATTTCATGCATTTTCTCTGCACCAGGAAACACAAGCTGGGTTAGTGCAATGAAGGATTTAAGTTAGGAATTAAATCTCTAAGTGACACTACAAGTGTTGGTATATGCGGAATGCACATCATACAGCACACCCCAGAACTACTCACTGTTGCACTAAAACCCACCTCATTTTCTTCACTGCTCAAATTTTACACCTGGATGTAACCGGAGCCAATTTAATATTTTTTTTCCTTCTCTTTCGCTCAGGAAACCAGATATTTACTCCTTCCTTCCTTCCCAAGCTAATAAGGCAGACAAAGAGAACAATTAAAAGCCTTGTTGTTTCCAGTCCTGCTATTTTAAAGACTGCTTTGTCTCTTTTTAAAATGTGGTGCTCTCCTTCTAGATGTTTCTTTGCTGCCTAATCACCTGGGCCCGTGCTTAAATCTAGTCTACAAAACAGCAGATGTTTTGTGAGACTGGAAAGAGACGAAAGACTTCAGGTGAGGGTCAACCCTGACTCCAAATTAGAGCATTAGTCAGTAACCTTCTTTTGGTGAATGTATATTCTTTACTAAGGACCCAAATGGAATGTTGCTTGGGAAAATAAGAGGGAAAATTAGGTAGAGGGAGAAGTAGCACTTGACCTAGCTGTGCTGAAGACACATGAAATTGTCTGGGGTTGTAGAAAGAATGAGGAGACAGAAACACAGCACGATGGAGACTGTAAGAAAGCAAGTCAGAAAAGAAGCTGCTTGTGGAACAGATGAAAGGAAAACCTCAGTTTTTATGAAGATAGGAAGAAAGTGAGAAATAACTAACTTAACCCACCATAGCAGCCTGGCTTGCCTGGCAGAGAGGACCAATAACTTAGAACCACCCCAGAGCATCCCACTGCATCACGTGCTTTATCCCACTCTCATGGGCACACTCACTTGTTGCCTGTGAGAATAAGGGGTCTTGCTGGCAGAAAACTATCTACTTATACAAGATAATGACTGGTTAAAAGCTTCAGTATAGTGAATGCCTCTAGGGCCTTGCATAAACCAGTAGAAATCACTGCCAGCACAGCTATGACAATTTGCACCAAGGATCCGAGTCTGTTTTCTGTTGCTTACCTCAGTCTGTGCAACTTCTTCTGACTAGCAATAACCAGAACATTTTTATTTTTTTTTGCCAAATCAGACTTTGTCCTGAAACAAGCCACAAAGGGCAGGCAGAATACCTTTTCTTGAACTGCTTGAACTGAAAATCTACATTGCTTTTTGTTTTCTGTCACACTTGGTCAAGCTTATCAACTGTTTTGTGACATCCAGACAGCATCACTTACAACAACAAAAGGTATCCCTGACACTGGAAGAGGAGGCTGGCAGATCTGGATCACTCACTAGTTCAGCAATTATGCTGAAATCTTAAGCTGTAATGAACAAAAGTGGAAGCTCTACTCAGCCTCTTGCTGCTAGGCCAGAGACCTCACAAACACACAGCAGAGCAGAAGCAGCTGCTCTCTATCCCATCTCAGGTTAATTAGATGCTAGTTTCTATTCTGCAAGCTCAGTCAAGAGATCTGCACCTAAATATGCTTCATAGTACTACATAATCCTGGAGGAAACTACTTACAGGCATAGAAAATTATTGCGATGTCTGAAGAGTTGTGTGAAGTTTGATACTAGGGTCAAATTTATGGTAGTTATAAAACCTTTCCATGCCAAGTTTCAAGTAAATTTGGATCTATTTATACTTTGGAGAGAAAAATAATAACTTCTTAGTGATCTTACATAGTACTCTGTCCAAAAATAACGGCAGTTGTGGATGTGCTTACATTTAGGTTCATTAAAACATGAAACTTTGAACCAAATGGAGTAGGAATTACCAGGTCACACAAACATATATGGAGAAGAAGCTACAAAGAAGCACTAGTATTCCTCGATGCAGCTTTCTTCACTGATTTTTTCTGTGCAGTATCTTTTACTGCAAGAAGAAAAAGAACTAACAAAAGGCAGAAAATAAGTGTTCTAATTCCAGCTCACTCTGGACCTCAGCCAGTCCACCATGTAATAGAGAAAATACTAACGTTAGCAGCAATAATCTTCAGATGATGAATAAAGACCAAAAATCTACACTAGCTCTGCTACATCTGTTAACAGCCTCCAGACTGTGTTATTCAATAAGTCTGCCCATGGCATGGGAGGAATGGAGAGAATAGCCAAAAACTACCATTTATTTTTGATGTTCTTCCATAATGGAATGGCTTTTAGCTGAGACACCTCCGAAGGACTCCATCTTATGACTCGGTCTCTTGCTTTGTGGTCCCTCATTCAAAAATCATAAATACTTTAACAACAGTTGTGATACTTTTCTCTGGCATAGAGCCACAGTTTCAAAGACGTCCAACAGTCATTGCAGACTAGGTCCATCAAACCTCCTGGGCATGGGCAGAACACCTCCAAGTCTTGCACCTGGTCCCACTGGGTATATGACATGGGCCTCTCTACCCATGTGCTAAGCATATACAGTATTGTTTATGGATCCTTAACCTCCAGATTTCTTTCCACTGGAGTCTAGCAGAGCTATTTATTTCTCTTGAATTTGACAGAGAAAGGAACTTAAGCCAAAGGCTTAAGTTTGTATAAGATGGGACAAAGCAGTGCTGATGGATAGAATGATGATTCATGACTGACTGGCAAGGCCTGTGTCTGTGCCCTCTGCTGACAGCATCTATCACCCATTGATAAAAAGTCCAAAACCACACGTCTTCCATTTGTTATCTTACCTTCTTGGCTAAAAGGAGGCAGGACTGCTTTTTTCCAGCCTCCCCTAAGCAGCACAACATGTCTTTGCCACCCAGAGGGAGACCTTGCAAGAGGTACACAGAGTTTAGTTAGATTCATTCTAAAGGTCAGCAAGCAATTTTTGCTAGTAAAAAACACAGCTGTCTGCTTTATGAACAAGATCATTAGATGAGATCATAATACACCTGTGCTTTGCATCGTCTGCTAGTAATTAGTCTGCTGGCTGCTAGACCAAGAGGTAGCTGCTTCAGGATGCCAAACAACCTTGAATCCGGCTGCCTCAGCTCTGTCTAGACATCCTTCCCTGAGTGGGTTCTGGCCCCTGGTTATTTGAAGTGAAAAGAAGGGGGGTATCTGGTTCTCATCTGTGCTGTATGAGCAGCCATCTGTATAAGCCAGGACAGGGGTGTATGCATTCCCATTATACTCCAAGATGGGGCCCAAACATCACTGGAAGTCTGGTATTACATGTGCATCAACATATTTTCTGAAAAGTACCACACCTGATAACCTACATTCAACTCTGTGAAATCAGTCTAAGGTCAAAAGAACAAACATATCAAGCTTCATTAATCTCTTCCCTCCTACCCTTCTGTTTAGCTGTACCACATCTGCCACAAAGCAGAGAATCCAGCCCAGAATTTTCTCCACAGCTAATTCTTGCTTCCTGACAGAAACTTGGGTCAGAAACTCAGCGGTGTCTATAGGGACCTCAGCCCCAAATTCTTAAGGCGCTACCAATTTCAAAGAGAATTACTTTTTTTAATGAAAACGGAAATAGAAAATTATTAGTAAAAATCATTTATGTACAATAATGCAGCATTGTTTAGCTGGAGAAAACAGTGCCTATACAACCCAGGCAGAATGAACAGAACAAGCCCTTAAAAAATCTACCAAAGTAAAGGGAAGAAGTGATCAAGGTTAATCTAAGCTTCAAATTTCAGAATACCAAAGTCACAATGCATTGGAAGTTAATGCACCACCGCTGAGAAATAAAACTAAAGATGTTCATGTGAGGGACTCTGTCCGACACATTGTGTTTGAAAAAGAGTTATTACAACACATTCTCAGAAAAGAGTGCTTCTGGGGAACCTATGAAAGTACAAATGACTTAGAGTAAAAAGGCCATTAGCAATCCAAAAGGCTAAGTCTTAGATGTCTGGCTATCAGTATGAAGTTTAGATTAGAAACTGCGAAGCCAGGATAGTTACTGTTGGATTAGTACAGACACATAATGAATGCCAAAATCCTACAATAATGTAGTTGTTTCTCTGGCTATTAGCCTGGATTTTAATTAGCTTGTGCTAATGAATACATTTGTACATGTCCATTTTTTATTGGCAGCCTTTTAGAGGAGCTAGTAAATTGGCCACTGTGGAGTGCCAGTGTTTCACTAAAACCTAACAAATAATTAATGCTTTCCCCACCTAGAGTCAACCAGGAGTCTTAGGGGGTTCTAGGTATAAATCAGAATGAAAGATGAGATACTAAAAACACAGTTAGAGTACTCATTCATCAGCTGCGATTAAATAATGCTACTGTGAGACCCTAGAGAAGTGCTGAGAGCTGAGTTCCAGTCTCTGGACTACCCACAGTATCTCCCAAGAGCTGCCAGAGCACCCTGCTCTGTTCTCCACTGATTCTTGAAATGCCTTTTCCATATCCGGTGCTATGCAAGTTTCGTCTTTTCTTGAGAATTCCTCCTTGGAAAATAGCTCTTTTCCTCAGTCCTTCCTATTTGTAACCCACTGTGGTCTGGGATAAAAGTGAACCAATACCAAATGTGCTTGACCAAAGCAAATGCTTTCATCATAACCAGTATCCTAGCTAACAAAGACATCAAGCCAGGAAATATTTGTATGTTTGCACATCCAGATTTCCATAGACTAAATGGCTGGAAGAGCTAACATGAGGTGGCCAGGATCAGCCAGATTAAAGTAAGGATGGAGTTGCCTGAGATGGGTTTAAGGAGAAATTGTATGCCCACGTCCAAAACCAACATTCTGAAAAACTCTGTTCAGCATCCACTTAACTCCAGAGATACACAGGCTCTACAGGACTTTTATTTTAGTATTGCCCACAAGTTCCTCAGCCTTGATAAAGCTGAGCAAATCAGAAGCCATTTTATACCTAAATCAGATTAGGATCTATGAACACCAGGCTCTCCACACAAGCTAATTCTGGTAAGTGTCATGTCACAAAATAATACATTTCTTTCTTGGCAATAAATGGAGCTTTAGGTCTCTCACGCACATGTACACTGATACAGCAAGGCAAGAGGAATTCTACCCCTCGCCTACAGCAAGGGACAGAGTTTACTCTTATAAATCCTAACAGCCCCTGCTTAGCATAGGAACCCGAAATGCAAGTGGGCTGAAGTCCCTCTTTGAGACACCCTTCTCTTGCATTGTATGGGCAACCTAGACATTTTACACAAGGCCCTGAAATCCACTCCGAGCACTAAGACTGAAGGTGAGGTGTTGTACTGGTTCATGTTGTAGCATTCAATTCCTTTTTGCAGTCTTAACTGCACTTTGTTCTGGTCGCTAGTTCAGCTAAGGACCAAATTTTAATCATGTCTGTAACACTCCTGCTGTTCTAAATTCTGCTGCCTGCTTACACAAGGGAGCCTGATAACACCAAATTACAAGCTAGTTTTGGAGCATCAAGCTAAGTGCTTTAAGACAGCTGTGTGCTACAAATTAAAATCTTAAAAATCTTCAGAAAAAAATGATTAATCATTTACCAAATTACTAACAGACAAGGAACTCTTAAGTGGAAAAGCATTTTCATTTCACTTACAAAACCAATGCTTCTGGAAAAGAAAAATAACAGAACATAACAAAGGTACGTCTGAAGTAAGGCAGATAGTATGTATGGTCAAAAAGAAAAGTCATATTTCTGCAACAATAAATTGTGGTAAGCACTGTTGTACATTGATTGTGTTCCTCTTTCATTTTTCACTTCCACTAAATTAAAAAACATGCTGCTGAGCTACATTCACCTCTTGTATCCTTTTAATCATCTGTTGTCAGAGTCTGGGAACATGCAGAGATAGTTCTGCAACTTGTGCAAGTCAGTCCAGCTCCACAGACTTCCAGTGTAAATACACCAGTTTACATATGCCATTGACTCTAGTCCTGATACAGCCCAAAACCATCCTTGCTGATGTAGGGACAGATTGATTTCAGAGGTACCATTAATGGTTTTACTAGGGTTATCTGGGAACTGGCTTGACCCGGGTCCTTCATTTGGGTTCCTACCAGCAGGAAAGCAGAACTAAACATTCCTCTTCTCAGAGTACCGATGACAGCATGGTTTCAAATGAGTGCACATTTGTGGAATTAAGCCAGTGCATGTCAGCTACGTGCTAGTCACAGAACGGAGTCTCGCTCTCCCTGGTGCATAGTCAGGCAGCACATTGATAATTACAGACTGATTTCCAAAAGAAATATGGCGCTTGTCAAAGGCATAATTTCAGCCCTGCCTTTCCTTATTAACACCTGATGGGAACTCCAGAATGAGTCATCTAAACAGCAAAAAATCACCAGCATCATCAGAGCTTTATTACTTTTTTCTTAATTTACAACTGATTTTTTTTTTCCTAATGACCTAGCCTGATCTTTACAGACCAGCTTCTCATATAGCATTAGGGCTTCTACCACCTTTCAGGTGCTCAAACACCCACTGAATTAGGCACTTCTTAAGTGCCAGGATCCCAGTGCTGCAGGAAGCTGGATCCAAGTCACATCTTTGTCATTGAAACAACAAAGAAAATGAGACAAAAGTTTACCTGACAGGGAAGTGGTGGCTGTCAGCTAAGGGCAGAAACGAGGAGTCAGAAAGGCCAAACCCAGAGCGTAACAGGCCGCAGTCAATGCAAATATCAAAAAACTCAAGGACAAAGCAGCATGTGAAGATCCTCAGGGGTATCCTGAAGAGGGCTGGGTCTCAGACTTTTTACTTTATTTTTACAAACTCCATTCTTTGAGGCAATTTCACTGCTCCTTCATATTCTCACTGAACATGGTTTGCCTAACAGCACAGTAAGCTTTGGGGTGGTGAGGGGGTGCACACCATTTAACACAACAGGGCTGCAATCTTCTATTAACTACTCAAATTAAGTTACAAGTGAGCATAATTCATTATTTCCTTGGGCTGCTTCTAATCTCAACATTGCAGAAATGCTGCAGCTCTACTAATTTCTACCTCCTGCAAAGGTGCAAAGAACCAGACTGTATGAGTGACCATATGTAAGTACAGATACTTATATATGTGTGTTCACTTCTCACATTTTTAGAAATGCAGCTGAATTTTTGGGTGACCTCAGTTCGAGAGCATCACATGTAAGCAGGCACACAAATTTCACAAGTTGTATGCAGGCACTGTGTTCAAAACAAAGATCCCATAAATTAATCAAGTTATTCTTGCAGCAATCTGGAAAGAAAGAGATGGACTGGAGAAAAATTGTTATTGTTATCTCTATTTTTAAATACTTGGAAGACACTCAGTTACTATGGTGGTGAGAACCATATAAGTACCTACACAGATTAATTTGTAGCAGCAGTGTTAAGTGTGAGGGTTTTTCCATCTCAAAGGTGCCAGCTAGCTACAACCTTTTCCTCTAAGGAGAAAAAAAAGCGAGAAATATATTTTGAAAGAATTTCATATTTACGTCTTTAAAAAGTGAGTTTAAAAAAGTGGAAGACATTCTTCTCTGGTTGTGCTGTTCTGCTTTGGTTTTTCCCTGTGGGGCTTCTGCATTTAATTTGCTCTCCTGGTACTCTTTCATCAGATAGGAAACCATTCTTTTCCTCTCCAGTGTAGATCCAGGGAGGAAAAAACCCCAAAACAACACACAAGAAAAAGCTGCATAATTAACATTCTATTTTAGCATACATACAGACACCCTTCATGTGCATATACTATATTCTTTGCGTCAGTAGATGGACTTATTTGCTAGTCATAAGAGTAGTTATAAATGCTACACAAAATGAAAACTTGCAGGGAATTCCAAAGACAGGACACTGGCCAGACTACGAGCACTGCTGGCTCTGCTAATTGACAAAATTTTTAATACAATGCCCTTTTTTTTTTTTAAAGATGCCCATGTATAAACATTAAAAAATGAAAGCTTCTCATTACCAGATGAAGTGCAGCAGTAACGCACAGTATCAAACTCGACTTGTCTGATAACGGAAGAATAAGAAAAGTAATACTTGTAAGAGAGCAGATACTGAAGTTTAAATTAAGATATATTCATTATTTTAAATTCCACCAGAGGATCCTCTCCATGAAACCAGATGGCCACTGCATGTGTAGACACATGTTCACTACAGAAGGTGTCTACTTTATCTCAAACACACATAAAAGTTACTGCTTTTAAAGTTTTTGTTGCTAGATAAACATCAAAAGTTGTTGATGATAAAAATTTTGTGAACAATCCTTTGTCATCATCATTGCCCCAAAATAAATAGGCACACAGCATGCCTCTGGAGAGGACTCGTACTTATCCCTGGCCACAAGAAATGGAAATTCACCTAGGAGAGGAAATGAAGTTCATGTATAATTCCCCTCTCTTCCTTTCAGCATCCTCTCTAGGGAAGATCTGTGAACAATCTGAAAGCCTTGTTATTAAAGGCTCAGTCTTTAGCTCAGACACTCTGGCTGCTTGAAGAGATGAACAGACTCCTTGATAAACAGACGAGTCTGGGCAAAGGAAGAGATACAGGCCAGGGGAGGTCCCGAGACGTATTTGGCTTGGTTCTGGGTAAACTTTATGTGTAGTCAGCCCCAAGAAATTGCCTGAAGTGAAACTCAGCATATAAGGTTGCCTGCAGTTTTTGCCATGCATAGCTATGGCTCAAAATGGGATTCATCTAGAACTGTTTACTTTGAATTCTTCTCCTAACTCTCATCTGAAACAGTCTCAGATACAGATCATGGTGTTGAGTTCACACAGGATTTTTACACCTTCCTCTGAGCCTGAGCGATCTGTACATGAGCAAATACAACTTATACAACTATGCCGAGGGTTCAAACACCTTTGGATTTCGGCTTTGTGAAAATGTTATGTTAATTTGATGGTTGCATATACGTCTAGGAATGTTGCTGAGCCAGACACTTCCTATTTGAAGAGATGAGGGATGAGATACAACAAATAATTCTCATCTCACTTCCTAAATCCCCACCAGTACCAGCTAGGTTGTATAAGACAGGACAGAATTTGCCTCTGGACAGACTGAAAGAAGTGGAAGAGAGACTGTGTTACTGTCTGAGAGATCATATTCCATGAAATACCACTTTCAAAGGACAAGAGAATTTTAGCAGAATATCTAGTGAAAAGAGACAAGAGGGCAAGGTCATTTGCCTCCCAGCACTCAACCTAATATCCAAGAAAACTCAATATTTATTAATTTCATACAATACTCCCCATTCTAACTTATGATTCATGCTGTGGGGGTGAAATATCAGAGAGAAGCAGTCTGACAGTAGAGGTCTCTACATTGATTCAGCAGTTGCTTACAAGACCTATTTCATCTTTTGCCACACAAGCAGTGTTTTGTGGGAAAGACAAAACACACAAGGCATTGCAGTGCTGCAGTTCAGTCACTGGCCTTCCCTATGACTAAAGAACATGACCTCTAGACCCGGGAGCTAGAGCAAACCATGTTCCATGAGATCTTTGGAATATTTATACAAATTAGCCTCATATGTTCCCTCCCTTTTCAAAATCTTTTTTCCACAAGTAAGTTTATTTGTAGGGCTGTTCCCAAAAACACTACATTTTTTATATAGTCATTGGAGAATATTAGTGGAAAATTAATTTCAAGTTCTTAAACAGACATTTATATTAGACCATACTACAATAACGATCCTGGCCTCTAGCCAGGAATTAAAGCTCTATTAAGCTAAGCACTCTGCATAAATAACTATGAAGATGATTATTCACTCTGTTGGACCTAGCAAGATTTTTTTATTCCCGAGTACAGTGTGCACAGAGTGCAGAATTTCCCAAATTCCTTAAGTAGATGAAGTGAGTGAATGGACTAGCTTAAAAATTACATAGCAAAAAATTGCAGGGTAATGAGAAACGGAATGAGAAGTGACAAGTGTTAACCTACAAAGGAACTTCGTGACATTGCCAAGGTAGTAAGAACAGTAACGTAGGAACATCCTGTTTTTGTTTAGGATGCATTTGCAAGCATGATAGGTCAGATTAATCAAACCAGGTAAGCAAAAAGGAAATTATGGCTTCTTATCCCACACTGACTATTACACCAAGTCAGATTCATACAGGAGGAGGTGCATGGGGTTAGTACTGCTGTCTTCTCTTTGGATTTTCTATCATAGAGCACAGCATTATATAACAGAGTTTACAAATTAAGTCTGTAAATGCATACATACATAAGTACATCTTGGCTTTCAGACAGACTGAGGTCCTTCGAGACCCAAGGAGGTTATGGCAGCTACACTTACATGGCTACATACAAGCTGTTTTAACACAGGTGCTTCTGTATGCATAGTATTACTGCTAATTATTAGGCTTGTGTTTCTTCAAATATAGTCCTTTGACCAGTTTTCACTCAGGAAAGCTAGTTTATGTAATTTAGTCCCAATAATTTTTGTTTTCTCCACTTTGACAACAGTATGAAGTTACATAGACTTCGCTGACAGCAATACAGTATGTTTTGGATGGAAAAGCTACTCAGCATTATACAACGCCCACTGAAGCTACCAGGAGCTCTTCGATTGACTTCACTAGCCACTGATGTACCATGAGAGCACACTGTAATGCAATAGTCATGCTTCATTAGCAAGACATGAATCACCATCTGATTTTGACCATAACTGTGCAAGAAAAAACTAAAACTTGTTTAAAAGGTCAAGATAGACAGGAGTCATCTAGGGCTTGACCAGCATCCAGTGAGGCCATTGAAAGTTAACAGCAAAACTCTCAGTGTGATAAAAGTTACTCCAACACGAGTGGTCATTTGGTATTTATAATACTGATACAGCTTCAAGAACTACCAGGCTCGTTGCTGCATAAAACCCAGGAAGATATGGTGGTATATATAATACAAAATACAGCAGAGAGGAATCCTGTCTGCCAATGACCAGTGCTCTGAAAAAGAAGAGGAAGCTTTGTCCCCCACACCTTACCACCTAGCAGTCTGGAAAACTCTTCAAGAAAGCAGCTGAGAGAAGACAACTGCTGATGAATGAAGGTCCCATGTAGGTACAACAGTCCATTCATCAACATGATAGCCAATATAGTTTGGGTATGGGATTTTCTTCTTCCATTATCACAAAGTCTTGTACTGTGGCATATCACTGCCCCAGACTACTGGCTTTTCTGAAGCTCAGTCTCTTCCATTGCTCACCCCCCTTGGCCAACAAAGCAAGACTGCTAGAATGAGGCAGTGCCTGTGACAAAAGGCTGGAAGAAAGGCTAACTAAGAGAGACCATTGCTGTGTTGGTAAGAAGTAAATAAAACTAAGGATATAATGTTGCTCTCTAACAAAGGTCAAACAAGAACATGCTACTGTAAGCATCTACCAAAACTATCACTACTATTAAAGGAATCTTCAGCGATTTAATTTCCCTGAATGCTTTACAGCAACAGTAATGCCACATATGTCTTCAAAGAGGAAGAATGCCGATTGCCAAGGTCATTAGTTTTATTTTCTCCAGTTCTGAGCCAGCCTAGAGATGGGCCCAAAATTCAGTTTCTACAAACAATGCAAACAAATCCTGACCCATAGCAGTGTCACTACTGTGTGAATCACAAACTCTGAAAACAGGTGAGCATCTTTATTTGTTGTTAGGGCTAGTTTTCAGCAGCTTTTCCTGATCCTTTAATCAAGAGCAAGGACAGTGACCAGACTAGTTTGCCTTTGCAAACATTTTCATAGCATGACTTTTTTAAAGAAGAAGATGAGAGAGTTTTTGGTTTCTTCCCCCATGCCCTTTTCAACAAGAGAAAGTTTCCTTTTGATAGGGAAACAAACATCTGAAGAGGCTGATAACAGCCACAGTGAAAATTTAGGACATGGACACACTGCATACATCTAGCCAAAAGACATGTAACAAAGGATCTATACTGTGTATGTAGGTTTATAGCACCCCCCAATTTTCAGAGGAGTAAATCACTTCTGCTTGAGTTTTAACTACACAGAGCTAGTAAGAACAAAGAGCTATATATTTCTGTTTCTTTGATTTAGAATTCAATCTCAGGTTCAAAGTTCTGATTCTGCTTTATTTTCATGCAAGCATGTGAATTAGGAAGATCAGAGGACTTTCTTCCATCTCCCCTGCTGCTCCTCTATTTTATGTAGGTGACAGGTTTTTTGCTGTAATTTAATTACAAAAAATAATTGGTATCTATTTGTCTAGGATTAACTGTGCATCCACCTGTTAATATTATACTTAAAACTACGCTACAACTAGAATAATATACATTTTTGAATTAATGATGCAGCCCTTACTCAAAATTCCCTTTGAAAGAAAGAATTTGCTTTAAAAAGACTGCAGGATCAGTAAATCTAAGCTAAACTTGACAACAGGACAATTTTACTTGTGAAGAAATTCAAGGCAAATGAGCTCAGTTCATAATGTGCTGAAACAGTAAAGAGAAAAACATGCATCCCATGCTGCCCAAATAGCTAACATAATTTTGCTTGCTTTCCTTTCCTGTTAACTTGAGAATGCAAATGGCTTTGCTGTCAGGGTACATTTGTTCCCACTAATTCAAGACACTACAACAAGCCAAAATATTTCTTTTTTCCACTCCAATTTGTGTTTTATCATATTGAGATCATCTTCAGATTTCATTTACTGTAACATTATGCAAACAGCCCTTATGGGAAAGTCACCTCTCTGTAATAGGAAAACTAAGCATAAAAAAGTCTCTATGTTTTAGGATGTGTTGCTTCAAAGGGCTCAAAAATTCTGTTCAGACCAACACATAAAGACCAAAATGCATATCCAAAATAAGTGCCCAAATATCTTATCTTGGAAAACCCTTGCGTTTTCACAGAACATACTTACATTCTCCTGATTTTCAGTAGATGGGATGGACTACCACAACATATTTTTTTAATTAGAACTGGATGATCAAACAGAAGCAGACAGCATATTTATATAGTTTAATCCTCATCCTGTTCATGAATGTCTACAAACTGATGCTTCCTCATATTCAGTTAGGTATATAATATATAATTAAAGCTGATCAGAATGTTTTCCTTTGAAAAATGTTTCTGATGGTAACTGGATTTCAATCAAGTGATCATTTCTGTGTAAAGCATTTCTGCCTCCTATAGGAAATAAAATGAGATCTGTGGAGAGGGATCTGGGTGTCCTGGTGGACGACAGGTTAACCATGAGCCAGCAGTGTGCCCTGGCTGCCAAGAAGGCCAATGGGATCCTGGGGTGCATCATGAAGAGTGTGGCCAGCAGGACGAGGGAGGTTCTCCTGCCCCTCTACACTGCCCTGGTGAGGCCTCATCTAGAGTACTCTGTCCAGTTCTGGGCTCCCCAGTTCAAGAAAGATGAGGAGCTACTGGAGAGAGTCCAGCGG
>Ga0065711_1007795_pt1 | contig 14688 bp, 15 predicted proteins | sample Hoacrofraction12_FD_59098 | JGI IMG/M metagenome (GOLD analysis project Ga0065711, IMG submission 59098) | Hoatzin crop microbial communities from Cojedes, Venezuela - Epithelial fraction 12 v2 (version 2) | ecosystem: Host-associated > Birds > Digestive system > Esophagus > Crop | place... | reverse complement strand
GGTTGTGGAATCTCCTTCTCTGGAGATATTCAAGACCTGCCTGGACAAGCTCCTGTGCAGCCTGCTGTATGTGACCCTGCTTCGGCAGGAGGGTTGGACTAGATGACCCACAGCGGTCCCTTCCAACCCTGAACATTCTGTGATTCTGTGATTCTGTGATCCCTGGAGACAGCGTGTGCTGACTGTTGTCACTTTGCACTTAAGCCCTGGTCAGAGAGCTGCCAGAGGATTTTATGAGGGAATGTGGTTACAGTGGAGGGATTTTCAAACAGTAGCTTATGCACCAGAAGAAAAGTCCAGTTGTGCAAAACAAAGGGGAGGTGGCAGTCAGGCGCTGTCACATCGGCACCCAGAGTGTAATCAATGGAGTATAGGAATCTGAGATGCCAACTGCACCCACTGTTGCATGTGAAAATATGTGTTTGACTAAACTGCCACTGGATTGTACCACTGTTTGAGTACTAGAGAAATACGTGATTTGACCAAGAGGACCAAGCTGCCTGGGGAAACAGAATAACCTTTTTCCCACTTGACCCCTTTGTACGTCTTGCCCATGGAGACTGAGTCAGGTTGTTGTGAAGCACCTGATACCAATGACTCCACACACATCTGATGTTCTCCCACAATGCCCAATGTTTGCCCATAGGTGCATCACTATTTCCTCACTAGTCCATGCAATTAAATGTGTTGTTTTGTTTGGCTAGTCTTTAAAAGCCCAGTGTCTCTAGGAAGCTTTACTGCTTCAGTCATCACTGACAGCTATGTCAAATGTTTCATGTTTCAGTCAGCAGTCCAACTGACTCTGCTTCAGTCTGTGGGGCACTTCAAGTTCCACTGCAACACTAATGACCACCTTCCATCATCACAGATTCAGAAGGAGGATTAAGGAGGATTTATTACCCTTCTCTTCCCCCCACAACCACCTTCCCATCACATCAAAAAGTCATGGCCTTGCAGAATTCTTAGACATCAAGCTGCCATCATTCCTTGAGCTCTAAATGACCTTTGCTTTCAGTCTTGCTTTGTGGACACCAAGGTATCTGGTTACCAGTCCACATGAAGAGCAGATTACATTGACTAGTGGAGACTGCTTGAGTTCCTTGCCTGGCTCTGCCAAATAAATCCTGAAAGACCTCAGGTGAACCACTTCTCTCCGTATGGACACTATTCCATCTTGTAGTGTCCCTTGGATTTGAAATGTGTTGTTTACAGACACATCATTTTTAGTACGACTTCTCAGCCCAACTGCTGATCAGCAGTTCTTCCTCAAGAGGAAAACGTACTACACCACCACTTTTATTGTTACCATGTTCGCAGCCACCCCCCAACCTGACAGGTCTGCATGTGAGCTGAATGTACTCCACTCAAAGCTCTTACACAGAGGTACATTTTGAGACAATGTCAGTGAGTTGCTTTTCAACTACAGGGCTACTTTTCTGCAACTGGCTATTCTGAGTATCCTGGGACATTATACAGTCATCACTTTGAGACCATAACCATAGTCTATGGGTGAGGAAGATTTCGGAGTTAGCTGTTACTTCACACCACTGCATTTCCTACACAAATTTTACCCTAAAAACTGACACATTGTAGTGATCAGGATTTTTTTTTGTTAGAAGTCGCGAGAAATTTCTGGCAGTCTGACCTCAGCATCATGAGTTACATCAGCAGGTTCACGTAAGATGTCTTCTAATTAGTCTTCATTATTATATTTAAATACTGGCCTCGGAAAACTGCCAAAAAAAGCCCTAGACCTCTTCCAGCAACCCTGGAGAAGTGACGCTACTCAGTGTCTCATGGAAGCAGAAAACACTTGATCAAAAGTCCTGATGTATGCTAATATTTTCCAAAGCATTAGGAGAGATTACTCCTATCAGAACATTTTCTGAGACCTGTTTCTCAAAGGTCTCAGTAGGAAGGCAGGAAGACACCTGTTCCTCACTGCATGGGACACAGAGGTTTTAAGCCTTTTTTCTCCCCTTTCTGGGCCACATCTTCCCCAGAGTGTGTGACCACCTGGTGTGGTGGCCATCATCAGAGTGTGGCGCCTAGCAGCTCTGATTCTTGTAGCAGTATGAAGAGCTTTTATCTTCTGACTATCATGACCCACACAGGGTGCTCCTGGCAACATAAGTGATGATAGAATAGGAAGAAGTGAATGTCAGAGCAGGAAGTGTAGCTATTTTAACCAGCCTCTTCGTGTTTGGTAAACTCTTCCCTCTAATGGGACACAGGCTCCTAAGCTGAACACACAGATCATAAGACCCCTTTGGAAACATAGCCTGAAAACGAATGCTTGCTTCTTCAGCCTCCTGCAGCAGCAGCAAAAACATAATATGACATACAAAGAGATTTCACTTGATCAGATAACATCAGTGTGAAGTATCAGGGCACCATTACTCTCCATGCCTCAGAGGCACTCACAGTGAGAGTCCAAGAACAATGCAGTCAGATATAACATGAGAGTGACCTGCGACAGCCTTGAATTGTACAGCTGTTGATGGATGATCAGGTTTTGAGATTGTTCTATAAAGATTTTTAACGGAAAATAATAACTGGTCTGAAAGAACAGCTGATGATAAGGTATGTATTTTTATGTGTGTGTGCATGCGCGCATGCACCTAAAAGCACCAGAGCAAAGTTTTACAACAACAGACTGTAGCAGTATCCAAGGACATAAGAGACAACAATCAAACTGCTAAACACTGGCAAACGGGCTTTTTGTGTTGATTCCATAAGGTAAGTGCCCTTGTAAGGTGACAGCCCATGACAAGTCACTGACATCTTTCTTAACAGGAAGATGGCAACATGATTATAGCACATCCTATGCTGGTTATCTTCCTTCGGTCTCAACAAGAAAACAGACTGCAGTCATAACATGATCGAAAAGTCAGGGCTGGTCTTCTTTAGTATTCATGGAGGATGGAGTAAGCAAGTCTCAATGTAAAACAGCTGATGATTCCTGAAGGGTATGAAAGACCTATCCAAAAGCCAGTTTGTCCAAGAACCTATGAAGACAAACCCAAGAGATGTAATGAAGACTCAGCAGGGAGCATCCCTTGTCCTCTGTGTCACACATAACTGATCTTAGCCAGAGCAGCTGGGCGTACTCATCTCAGTGGCTGGATGTGAAAGTGTAAGTGCATAGCTTTAACCTCCTTAGAGATTATTTAACTAGACTCCCTCCATTTCCATAAGGTCTTGCACTGAGTTTTGTTACATTTACCTCCTGCAGTATATATTAGTCAAAAAGTATAGAATAATCTGGTGTAGACTTCCTGAAGACCCAAGAATAAGATGAGTGGGACAAATCAAGTCACTTCAGGACAGGAAAACAGCAGAAATGTCATAATTAATAGTTGACCAGATCCCTCCTTGGCTCCCTGCATAGGATAGAACTTTGTAATAAGCAGACAAACAAGTTTGGGAAACCTTGTTACAGTTCTGGAACTGAATAATTTTCAGGCTAGAACGAAATGAGTATTCAGCAAGTAAGGGTCAAGGTTTCACAACTGTACATCAGTCCAGAGGGAATGGAGAAACCCATCCATTCAATTCACAAATCCCACATGAAAATTCAAGTCATGGGGATATATTTAGCTGGCTGAAAAGTGCACTCCCTGAGACGCAGCTGGGATAAGAACTCTTCTGACTTCATGGAGATAGCAGCTTAAAATATCACAGGAGGCAGAAACTGAAACAAATGAAGCAGCATTTACCAAGCAAACACTAATGAGAGCTTAACTCCAAGGAAAATAAAAGCAACTTGTGAGAACAGTGTTAACCTCCAACCCTAGAAAACAGGATTGAAATAAAACCCACAGGATGATAGTATGTTTCTTTAGAGTTTCTGCAGAAGGACTTTATTGCTTTAGTTTGCTGGTGCTTTTCTCCTTTGTTTTTGTCAGATTTTCATTCAAATTGGTTTTGCTCACGTTTTCAAAAAAGTTTGAGAAACATTGAACTGAAAAAAAAAAAACAAACCACCCCAAAAAAACCCCAAACACAACTTCTGTTTTTCAAAGCAAATTTTTAATTAAAAATAGTGGTAATTTAATTTCTGAAAACAGTTTTTGGTATAAAAAAAGAAATCAGCCCCATGCATTTCTGGCAAAACCACCTGAAAATAAAAGACTTCAGCAGAAAATGTTACAGACATAACCTGACATTTTTAAAAGTTATTACTCATTTCTGCTTCCAGTTTCTAGAAGAAAAAATACTTTCAACCACAAAAGAAAGTTTGCTTCACAAAATGTTTCTCTTAATCTTACAAGGGATTACTTTTATCACCAAGAAGTCTAAAATACCTTCACTTTTGTAAAGGGATTCTATGGAGCAAAAGGTAAAATTTTGATATCTTTTTTCCTAGGAAAGTTTGCTAAAATACAATTAACTTTTAGAGAGGAAAAAAGGATAGGAACACAGTGTTCTTCCTTTTAAACTAAAGGTGAAGACATGGATGCTGTCGGAAACCCAATTCTCGTGAGAGTTCAGGGGAGATAAAAATGTCTTCTACCAGTTCAACAGTAAGAATGGGCCTGAGACTTACCTGGAAAGTAGTTCTGTCTTCTGACAGGATATTTAAACCTTGCTTGTTTCTTCCCAGAAATTCCAAAATTGAGGGGCTTAATAACTGAACAACACTTTCCACGTGATTACCAAATTGTATGCAGGGCTGCGATTGAGTTATTGCTTGATCACACTACAGTTGCATGTGGGCCCCATTTTAGGCTGATTACTTGTATTGCTTAATTATAAGGTATATCACTGCTTGAACTGATTTACTCTTTTGATTATTTCATCATGTGATTGCCTGGTTCACAAAAACAATTACACTCAAATGAAATTACCACCAGAAGCCTGGAGGACTGAACCCGTGCAGGGAGCAAACTGTGTCTTCCCATGTGGGTTTTGCTTGTTGTGAAATTTTTTCTTTACCCTTTTCATTTTTAAGCCTTGTGTTTCTTAGGAAAGACAAATATGGAATAGCACATTGATAATTTTCTCTGAATTGATTGTGTGAGTTTATCTTTTATGATGCATAAAGCAGCACAGGTGAAAGATAACCTCTCAGCTGTCAGCTGAAATCAGACAGGTCTGACATTCTTGTCAGTGTGTCAGGAATGCGTGGTGCATGTCAGCACTTACAGACTGTCATGTTGCCACCCCTTCTCACAGGAATCTGCGGTGACATTTTCATCTGTGCACTCCTGCATGAGGTTAGAAGAGATTATGTACAAGAGAGGAATTGTCACATAACGTTCAAACACAGGTTTCCCTTATCGCAGTCTCCACTATAAATGTGCTAATTTTTAATTTAAAAGAGGAAATTCCAGGGACATTTTTGGCATAAAATTGTCATCCTCATGTGCACGCTCAACTTCCTGTAGGAACCATTCTGCTTTTTGTCTTCCTTTGTGTCATGGTTGCTGTCAGCAGTCAGCAACTAGGACCACACAATCCCTCACTCCTCTCACCCCCAGTGGGATGGGGAGGAGAATAGACAAATGGAAAATAGTTCCTGCACCCCAGCCAACCCCTGTTTGTATACTGAGTGTGACGTCTATGGTATAGAATCTTTCCGTTGGCCAGCCTGGGCTAGCTGCCTGGCTGTGCTCCCTCCCAGCTCTTGTATACTTGCTCATTAGCCAAATGCGGGAAACAGAAAAAAGTCCTTGATTTCATAGCAACAACTAAAAACATCAGCATATTATGAACATTCTTCTCATACTAAATCCAAAATACAGCAGCTACTGGGAGGAAAATTAACTTTGCCCCAGCTGAAAAGAGGACACCTTAAAAAAGTTTTTCAGAACCTCAGGAAAGGTGCTAGTGTGATGCATGTTTTGTCCCTTTGTTTTTGAGAAAAAGGAATGAATGTTTCATGTTGGGGGAAGCAGGTAGAGGTAAACCAATTCTTCAGTACCAAACATTTATCGTGAGAAACTGCCTCCCCTTCTTCCCCCCCCCCCCCCCCCCCCAAGCAACAATACCCAATTTTCAAATGTAGAGAAGAGTCTACCATTTGGTAGGCTCCCTTTGAAGAGAGACTGGAGCATAGTCTGGGAAGAATTTGGCCTAAGAAAACTGAAGATGAAGTTACTACTAAAGCCAAATGTGATGTTGCACACTTCGGCTGTGGTGGACAGATGTCTGTATTGTCACACCAAAGGTTAAATCCAGTCTTAGGAGCAGATGCTGGCCTTTATCAGGGAAGACAGCCACAGTAGGGGAAGGAGGGAATGAATTGCTGAATCCTTTGATGTCACTGAAATTAAGCTACCTGCAGTACTAATCCTCAGGAAACTGCCTGTCTCCTACATCCCAGACTGTTCCATCTGCCTTGCGAGCAGCATTTCAACCAGGATTCACAAATGTATCACGCAGGGAGGCACAACACCAAAAAAATAATGCCAGTGGACAGGGGAGTAGGGTTTCAAACAATACATGCTACAAGCAGGGCTTTGTTTAATGAATCCCCCTTTGAATTTGCCATCCATGCAAAAAGTGGCAGGTGGCATGTGCTCAGGATGGATTATTTCTGGTACAGGCACAACCCTGAGTCTTTGTCGCATAAAGTTATCTGCTAGTAGGTTTTCCAACTGCAACTGTTAATGCTGACTCTGTGGTGAGAGTGCACCAGGCATCCGGAGAGAAGAAATTACAGTGCATTTAGATGTGGAGGAGTTGCGGAGAACAGAAAGACCCACCCCCTGTATTACTACCACATCCACAAGGAAGAAGAGAAGGGTCATAGCTGTAGGAGACCGTCTGCTGAAGGGCACAGAGGGTCCAATATGCTGGGCAGATCCTCCTCATAGGGAAGTCTGCTGCCTCCCTGAAGCCCGGGTGAGATATCACCAGGAAACTTCCTAGCCTAGTGCAGCCCTCAGACTACTACCCTTTACTGCTCTTCCACGCAGGTAAGGACAAAGTTGGAGTACATAGCCCAAGGGTGATCAAAAGAGACTTCAGGGCCTTGGGGCTGCTAGTGAGGGAATTTGGGGCACAGGTCATCTTTTCCTCACTCCTTCCAGTTGCAGGTGGTGAAGTTCCAAGGAACAGGCAGACCCAATCTATTAATACATGGCTCTGTGGGTGCTGTCACCGACACAGCCTTGGCGTTTTTGACAACAGGATGGCCTACACAGCACCAGACTTGCTGGCATCAGACAGGATTCACCTTTCTCAAAGGCGAAAGAGGAATTTTGCTCAGGAGCTTGTGGGGCTCATTGGTAGGTCTTTAAACTGGATGTGAAGGGGTAGGAAGAATACACTGGGCCTGCCAGTGACAAACTGTGGGGTGATACACAATGGTTGGAGGGATGGGGTGCTAGTACAGGCCCTCAGCCTGTTGCCCAGAAGAGTGCTGGGGACACTGCAGCGCAGTCAAAGTCTTGCAGAGATGAGCTGGGAGCTCCTGAGGTAGTAGGTGACGACGAGGAAGCTTCTGTGAAACATCCCAAGGGAAACAAGGGGTGTTCCTCTGTGAAGATGATGCAGCCAGCAGCCCAGATGAAGTGCTTCTACACAAATTCACGCTGCATGGGAAACAAACAGGAAGAGCTGGAAGCTACCGTGCTGCTAGAAAGCTACGATCTGATTGCCCTTACTGAAACTTGGTGGGACTGGAGCGTGGCTATCTACAGCTACAAGCTGTTTAGAAGGGACAGGTGGGGGAAGAGGGGTGGAGGCGTTGCCTTCTACATCAAGAAACGCGCACAGTGTGAAGAGCTGTCCCTGAAGAATAGCCACGAGCAGGTCAAATGCCTATGGGTGAGAATCAGAGACAGAGGCAACAAAGGGAACCTGGTTGTGGGTGCCAACTACAGGCCACCTGATCAAGGGGAGTCTGCCAAGGAAGTCTGCTTCCTCCAGCTCCAGCAGGCTTCGTGCTCATAGTCTGTCATCCTGCTGGGGGACTTCAACCACCCTGACATGTGCTGGAAAAGTAGTACGGCGAGTGGCAGGCAATCCAGAAGATTCCTAGAATGCATTGAGTATAACTTTTTAAGCCAGACAATTGACATGCCTACCTGAGGGAATGCAATACTGGACCTAATGGTCGCCAATGCAAGCGAGCTCATCGGTGGCATCAAGACTGGAGGCAGCCTGGGCTGCAGTAACCATGCATTGGTGGAGTTCACAGTCCTGAGGGATATGGGAAAAGAGAGGAGTATAGTCAGGACCCTAAACTTTAGGAACCCCAACTTCCAGCTCTTCAAGGAGTTAGCCAGCAGGGAAACATTTCCCCTGGGAAACGGTCCTCAGAGATGGGGGGGCAGAACAGAGCTGCCAGATCTTTAAGGACACTTTCCATAGAGCACAGGAGCTCTCAGTCCCCAGGTGTAAGAAGTCAGACAAGGAGGGCAAGAGACCTGCATGGCTCAGTCGAGACCTGCTGGTCAAACTAAAGGGCAAGAGGGAACTGCACAGAGAGTAGAAGCGGGGACAGGTATCCTGGGAAGAGTATAGGGATGCTGCCTGGTTGTGTAGGGATGAGGTCAGGAGGGCCAAGGTGTTGCTGGAGCTGAACTTGGCAAGGGATGTAAAGAATGACAAGAAGGGCTTCTACAGGTATGTCAGCCAGCAAAGGAAGGTTAAAGAAAGCATACACACGCCACCTCCCCCTCGATGAGCGAGAATGGCAACCTCATATCAACAGAGGAGGAGAAGGCTGAGGTACTCAACAACTTTTTTGCCTCAGTCTTCACTGGCAACCTTTCTCCTCACCCCACCCCAGTGGATGGACTGCAAGATGGGGTCCAGAGGGGCAAAGCCCTTCCCACTGTAACGGAAGACCAGGTTCAGGGCCACCTGAGGAACCTGAACATACATAAGTCTATGGGACCTCATGCAGTGCACCCCGGAGTCCTGAGGGAATTGGCTGATGTCATTGCCAAGCCATTCTCCATCATATTTGAAAGTCCTGGCAGTCAGGCAAAATCCCTGGTGACTGGAAGAGGAGAAACTTTGTGCCTATTTTTAAAAAGGGTAGGAAGGAGGATTCTGGGAACTACCAACCTGTCAGCCTCACCTCTGTGCCTGGGAAGTTCATGGAGCAAAGCCTCTGGGAAGCTATGCTAAGGTACATGGAGGACAGGGAGGTGATTTGAGACAGCCAGTATGGCTTCACCGAGGGTAAATCTTGCCTGACCAACCTAGTGGCTTTCTATGATGGCATGACTAGATCGGTGGACAAGGGGAGAGCTATAGATGTGATCTATCTGGAAATCCGTAAAGCCTTCGACACAGTCGCTCACAACACCCTTCTCTCTAAATTGGAGAAATATGGATTTCATGGGTGAGCTATTTGGTGGCTAAGGAATTGGTTGGAAGGTCGCAGCTAGAGGGTAGTGGTCAACAGCTCAATGTCCAAGTGAATGCCGGTGCGGAGTGGTGTCCCTCAGGGGTCCTTATGCTGTTTAACATTTTCATCAATGACTTACACAGCGAGACTGAGTGCACCCTCAGCAAGTTTGCAGACGAAACCAGGCTGAGTGGTGCAGTTGACACACCAGAGGACAGGATGCCATCCAGAGGGACCTGGACAAGCTCGAGAAATGGGCCTGTTTGAACATCATGAGGTTCAACAAGGCAAAGTGCAAGGTCCTGCACATGTGTCGGGGCAATCCGCTCTATCAGTAATACAGGCTGGGGTATGAGAGGATTGAGAGAAGCCTTGCTAAGAAGGACTTGGGTGTCCTGGTGGATGAACAGATGGACATGAGCCACCAATGTGCACTTACATCCCAGAAGGCAAACTGTATCCTGGGCTGCATCAAGAGAAGCGTGGCCAGCAGATCAAGGGAGGTGATTCTGCTACTCTGCTCTACTCTGGTGAGACCCCACCTCGAGTACTGCATCCAGCTCTGAAGTCCCCTGCACGAGAAGGACATGGAGCTGTTGGAGTGGGTCCAGAGGATGGCCACAAAGATGATCTGAGGGCTGGAGAACCTCTCCTGTGAAGAAAGGCTGAGAGAGTTGGGGCTGTTCAGCCTGGAGAAGAGAAGGCTGCAGGGAGACCTTCTGGCAGCCTTTCAGTACCTGAAGGGGGCCTATAGGAAAGATGGGGAAAGTATTTTCAGCAGCGCTTGCTGTGATAGGACAAGGAGCAATGGCTTTGAACTAAGGGAGGATAGATATAGACTAAATATAAGGAAGACATTTTTTGCCATGAGGGTGGTGAAACACTGGAACAGATTGCCCAGAGAGATAGTAGAGGCCCCATCCCTGGAAACATTCAATGCCAGTTTGCACAGGGCTCTGAGCAACCTGGTCTAGTTGAAGATATCTCTGCTCACTGCAGCAGGGTTGCACTACATGACCTCGAAAGGTCCCTTCCAACCCAAAGCATTCTATGATTCTATGATTCTGTGTCATAGGGGAAACATTTCGTGTTCCACTTGGGAGACTTTGCTGCAAGGCATACATTAAAGCATGTGCAAAAACCTGCTGAAATTTTCACAGCTAAGGTGATAAAAGGAAACACATGCTGAGGATGATGTTAAAGGGGAGAAGACTTGTCTATACTTTCAAGAAAACTCTATTCTTGCACTCTTGATACCTGGACTGAGTTCCAGATGGCCAGTGCTGGTGCACTGGTTTTCGGTGGGATGGAGTTAATTTTCCTCATAGCAGTGCATATGGATGTTTTGGATATGTTTTGGATTTGTGACTGAAAAAGTTTTGATAATATACAGGTGTTTTGGTTATCTCTGAACAGTGCTTACACAATGTCAAGACCTTCTCTTTTTCACATACTACACCACTGGAAGCAGGCTGGGGATGCACAAGAAGTTGGGAAGGAATACAGCTGGGACAGCTGACCCCGACTGACCAAAGGGATATTCCACACCATATGACATCACACTCTGCAATAAAAACTGAGGGAAAGAAGGAGGAAGGTGGGGATGTTTGCAGTTATGGAGTTTGTCTTCCCAAGTAACAGTGAAGTATGGTGGAGCCCTCCTTTCCTGGACATGGCTGAACACCTGCCTGCTACTGGGAAATAGAAACTGATTTCCTTATTTTGCTTTGCTTGTGCACACAGCTTTTATTTTACCTGTTAAAATGTCTTTATCTCAATCCATGAGTTTTCTCATGTCTACGCTTCTGATTCTCTTCCGCATCCCACTTAGAGGGGAGTGAGCAAATGGCTGTGTGGGGCTAACCACTACAACTGGTTATGTAAATGTGGGCATATCACCTAACCCTGATGTTGTGAGGTCCATGACTAACCCTGTTGCTTTTGTTACACACAGTGCCATTTGTCTAGGCTATGTATCACCTGCATGCATGGAGGTAGTCGTATGTTGGCAGTTTGTTGCAGGTTCAGGGCCAATGCATCTCCACATTTGCAAAATGATGTGATGCTGCATTCCTCCCCTTGTCTGTCTTCTGTGCTTCTGTAGAAACCTCTCATGTATAATCAAAGGAAAGCTCTCATGTGCCACATGACACAAGAGTGTACAGCTCCTGACACAGACAGCCAAGAGAAGCAAACTATGATGTCTTTTACCATGTACTAGAAGCAGCAGTCACAAGAGAAGAATCTTGTCTTATCAGTCTTGCTGAGTTGATCTTCACCCACTTCTGAGTTTTCCAGCACTGATGAAAACAAGAAATGACAGCATGGGGCTCTGTCCCCCTGCCTTGATGCAAAGAAAACCAGCTTACTACTTAGACAAGTTGGTGTTGCACACACAGGGCCTGTGCAAGCCACCCTTGTGCTAGTACCCATGGAAGTCAAGGTCCCTCTGAATAGCAGCACAACTATATTGGCTAGTCCCAGTTTTGTATTGTCTGAAAACTTGCTGAGGATTCGTTTAGCCCCTTAGTTGCAGACAGCATTGCAGATATTAGAGTGTCAGCCTCAGTAACACATTCACAAACACTTAAAATCAAACTTTTTCACAGTCACCAGGACAAATGAGTTGTCCTAGGCCAGCCATTCCCACCCTTGGGCCCACCCAGCTAGGACCTTGCTGATATGCAGAGACAGAGACACGCAGGCTGAAGACATTTGCTAGGCACACAGCTCTCAGGGATGTCACTGAACTTTACTGGTACCTCTTGTCTTTCCTGCCGAATCCTGTGTTCAGGACAATGGACCAGTTTTGCAGAGGTCTTCAAGTGAATCCTGATTAATCCTGAACCACACAGCTTCTCCCCGTGTGCCATGATAACACAGATCTGCTGCTGTTATTTAATTATTTCTGTACTCATCTACACAACAGTCAGGTCAAACATTGCCAGTTACGCTGACACACCAAGAGAAGATGGAGTAATCAGAAACACTAATTAATTTAAGAACTTTGCTACTAGTCCCTCCTCCAGAGACACAAAACTTCTCAAGGATTTGTGTCCAGACAAAATTCCTGAAAACAGTTTCTGGGGGAACACACAGTGTTACCAACTTATTGTTTCTTTGACAAAGCCTCTCTTTCTGACATAATGTGACCAAGAAGATTGAGAGGTGGATGTCTCTGTACACTTCCACTCTTAACATGACAGTGGGAAGCATGAAATCCATGCTTGATTCACCAAGACTGAAGAGAAAGAAGACTGTATGCTTCTGTGGTGTTCTTGTTTGGGACAAAGACTTGTGATGGGAGCAGCTAAAATTCCCTTTGTTTCTAACCCTTTCAAAACTTCAGTAGATCCCGTTTGATTTAGTGTTTCTTGCAACACTGTCTCCTCTGTAATCATAGATACCACTCTCATCAGCTTGCTTCTAATAAACAATTTGAAGTGGGTGGATTACTGAGATTACACATTTTCCCCTTCAAGCATTATAAAAGGAAAGTGACATATTCTTCCACCTTTGTGCAGATAAACCAATACCAAAGACCATCACCCGCTGCCCAGCTAGGCTGGGTCAGCTAAGACCACATCTAGGAAACCATATTCCAGTCAGTTCATTTCGTATTAACTGGATCTGGAGGATAAGCAAAGGAAAAGGGCAGTTCTTGTTAATTTTTTGATACTGCACTTTTAAGGAACTTCTGTATGAGTTATTCTACTGGGGAGCTTTAATATCCAATTAACTACAGTTGAAGAGCATTTTGAAATTAAAATCTCACCTTTTACAAAACAAACATGCAAAAATGCTTCAGAATTTTTCCACTCTTTAAAAGTTTATTAAATCTAAAAAGGACCATTTATTATAAAACTGGAGCAAGCAGAGAATAAATATATGAAGCTTTGATCACTGCCAAGTTGTTCAGGGTTATGTAAAGCTGACCTTTCCCCTCAATTTGAGTTTCCCAAAGTCTATATTAAAGCAAGGGTTTGGTACCTGTGAACTTAAAAGCTAATTAAAAAGAAAATAATTGTAGATGTAAAGACATTTGGCTTTGCCAAACAAATTGACAAGTCAGGTATTAACACAGCAGAAGAAAGCTGTCCCATGACTCATCCCCAGTTGCTTTACAAACTTTTACTTTTCTTTTTTTTCTAAAGCAAGTAGTTAACAATATTCTCTGTAAGTTTATCTCAATAAACTTCCTTGGGGTAATATCCATGGCATTCAACTGCATAGTGTAAGGGTACGAGGAAAAAGAATGTTCGTTCCTTCAGGGGTATCTGGTCAAAGGAGCCGTAAATAAGAATATACAGAGACAGAAACCTGACTGAAAAATTATAAGGGAGGTCACAGTAAGACCAGACCTGGTCAGTGACACCTGTAGAGCATGAGAATGTTTACTTTCTCGGCTGTGACAATAAGGAAAGGGAGGGAGACAACCAGAGTCATAAAATCTGAGCAATGAGTGTTACTGAAGACAACTACCAGAAACAAACCTGGTTAGTCACAACAGCTGCCAGGCTATTAAGAGACTGCAGCAAACTTGGAATGTTGCAACGGATAAGGATGCAAACCTGAGGGTCCAGGTTGTTGGGGGGGTCAGTGGGACTACGCCAGCCAAGGGGGCAATGTGCAGGGGAAGAGAGCAGGAAGGAATGAAGAGGTGATGTAGACACACAAGGGTACAAAAGGGGCCAGTGTCCTGTAAACTGTGGCCGGTCAGTATGCCTGTGCAGCTGAGCCTCGTGCCTGATCACCGCAGTCTGTCCTGTCTGCTCTTAACTGTGCGTCATCTCACTCTCTGTCCCATGAGCAGAGTGCTGCAGGGACCCAGTGCCAGCTGCTGGGGGACCAGCGTGAGAGGCGTGGGGGCCAGCGGCTGGAGTCAGACCACGGGTGTGGGCAGCTCTGGGCTGCGGTGTTGGCTGCTAGAGCAACTGGGGGTCTCAGTGCCAGCGATTGGAGCCAGGAGGAGTCTTTGTCTTTAACCTGCAGCCAGTGGGTTGGGAAGAGTTTGTGTCCTGAAGACCAGCTGCTGGCAGGACATGTGTGAGTGAGGGGCTCGGCACTGGCAGCTGAAGCGGGACCATGGGTCACAGCCTGTGTGCCTGGTGCTGGCTGCTGGAGGGGACAAGTGTCTGCATCTTCCCCAAACCTGCTGTGCATGGCAGGGTGCGGTGTTTCTGCTGGAAATCTTGAAGCTGGATCAACCGGTGAGCAGGGGAGCCTCAGATCCAGACTGGGCTATCAGGTGGGTGAGGGGTCCATGCTGGTATTCGAGGGGACCTGCAGGTGTGGGGTGCCTGTAGGATGAGTGGTGGTGCCTGTGGGATGAGCATGTGAGTGCCGTGTGTCTGCAGCGAGCACCAAGCTGGACCAGC
>Ga0065711_1043515_pt1 | contig 14689 bp, 7 predicted proteins | sample Hoacrofraction12_FD_59098 | JGI IMG/M metagenome (GOLD analysis project Ga0065711, IMG submission 59098) | Hoatzin crop microbial communities from Cojedes, Venezuela - Epithelial fraction 12 v2 (version 2) | ecosystem: Host-associated > Birds > Digestive system > Esophagus > Crop | place... | reverse complement strand
AAAAAAAAAAAAAAAAAAAAAAAAAAAAAAAAAAAAATCAGCAGGATTGAAACTAAGTATTTTGGAACAATTTGCTTAACGCACAAATATCTCAAATTCATTCCTTCATCCTTATTTGGAAGGTAATAATATTTTGAAAACTAGGATTGCCTATGGTACTGAAGTTCAACATTTCATACAGGTCTAACAGACTACACCACTGTGCAGCAAGAGGGCTGTTAGGAGGGTTGTTTACTCTGCAGTACGCCACAGTTTTGCCAGAGGACAGGAGTTTCGTCTGTGACTGTATTATTAGGTGTATCTTTGGCTATCTTTGCACTCCTTACCAAGTAACCACAAGTACCAGAAACATCAAACCTATGGCATCAAGCCTCTTCACTTTTCCAGCTTCTTTGAAACATTTGTCTTGTGGATAGGCCCTATCAAACACTCTGTAAGCATCAGAAGACAAAGATGGCAGCCATCAGCACAGGAAAAAAAACGCAAGCAATATGCCATCATGGGAACCAGATGACTTTTCTGGGCCCTTGACACTAAAACCTGTGGCTGTTATCCCCACCTGCTGTCCCATTTGTTTCATACTGATCCTTGGAAAGCAAGTCATGACTTGCTTTCTCTGGGCCTGGTGCTTCTGCTGAACAGGGAGATGTTGCTCACTGCCTAGCGACTGTGTTTGTACATGTGATGGTCATGCTTGTCACAGAGAAATTTTCTCCCATGAATCCAAAGACAGTGCTTGACAATAGTATGTACTTCAGAGCTACAGTTCTCTGGCATTGCTTTCACGTCCTAGTTTTAGAGTGATGGTTAATTAGGCCACCCTATCTTACTGGAAAATTTTCAACCTTCCCCCTTGACTCTGTATTTCAGCAGAAAAACCACATCAAGAGGCTTCATTTTTCACTTACTAAACAAAATCAGGCTGCCAATGACTCAGAAGTCTCAAAGAGAGGCATAGTGGTCCAATGCTGGGGTTTTTTTCTTGCATGCTGAACTCTGTAAGGGCACAGTATTGGAGGAACACAATCTGCTTCAAGTTTAAGCATGAACACCAGTTTTTAGTTTAACCAATACTTCTTCAGAATACCAGGCTCACTGAAATAATATTTTAACAGTTGTCTAAAATTAAACACTGATTCTGACAGTGTTCCTGCTCGATTTGCTATTGACCGAGCAGATATATTTCACAGAATCATAAAACAGTTCAGGTTGGAAGGGACCTTTAGAGGTTATCTAGTCCAACACCCTCCCTGCAATGAGCAGGGACATCTTCGACTAGATCAGGTTGCTCAGAGACCTGTCCAACCTGGCCTTGAATGTTTCCAGGCAGGGGGCATCTACCACCTCTCCGGGCAACCTGTTCCACTGTTTCACCACTGTCATTGTAAAAGATATCTTCTTTATATCCAGTCTAAATCTACCCTCTTTTAATTCAAAGCCATTACCCCTTGTCCTATCACAACAAGCCCTGCTAAAAAGTTTGTCCCCATCTTTTTTGCAAGCCCCCTTTAAGTACTGAAAGGCTGCAATCAGGTCTCCCCGGAGCCTTCTCTCCTCCAGGCTGAACAGCCCCAACTCTCTCAGCCTTTCCTCATAGGAGAGGTGTTCCAGTGCTCGTATCATTTTTGTGGTCCTCCTCCGGACCCACTCCAACAGGTCCATGTCTTTGCTGTGCTGGGGGCTCAAAAGCCGGATGCAGGACTCCAGATGGGGTCTCACCAGAGTGGAGTACAGTGGCAGAATCTCTCCCTCGACCTGCTGGCCACGCTTCATTTGATACAGCCCAGGGTACGGTTGGCCTTCTGGGCTGCGAGCGCACGTTGCCAGCTCATGTCCAGCTTTTCATCCATCAGTACCCCCAAGTCCTTCTCAGAAGGGCTGCTCTCAATCCGTTCATCCCCCAGACTGTATTGATAGCGTGGGTTGCCCTGACCCAGGTGCAGGACATTGTCCTTTAGATACATGTTTGGTCACTGACCACAGATCAGGCTGGCCAGCTGCAGAAGACAGAGCAGGACAGAGCTGTCATCTCTGGTGTAAATAAAGTGCATACAGTGCATAGAGGAGTTTCAAGCAGAATGCAGCAGATTCGATATGGCTAGCATTCCCAAATAACATCTAGGTTAACAATTGTAGCACTTGTAATTTGAAACAGCGAAATTATTTCCTCTGCGGAAAACTACTAGGACCTGCAGAACCAGTATCACTTTACAAATCTGCCAACAAATGGTTTATTAAACCAAAGGAGTTGACTGACCTCCTAGGAAAACATGGATTTGGTAGAGCGGCATGACCTGTAGTCATATTTTATAAATATTATTTGCATTTATAATTACCTGAAATCATATCTTAATATGGTTGGCCAGGATTTCAGTAAAGAACCCTGGCATTTGAAAGTATTTCGGTGTGTGAGAAACACGATGCATGTACAGCACACCTGGCTGCCAGAACGGGTGCTTGTTAAAAGATTATTTTATTGATGTGTTCTGCAGAAAACCTCCAGCTCCAAGGTGAACCCATTCTGTCTCGGTAGTCAACATTCCTTTAATGCGTCATAGTTCACAAGTAAGAACCTCTCTCATATCCTCTAAGTCTGCAGAGTGGGAAAATATTGCTTCCTAACAAAACTTATTTTCATGACTATAAATGAAGAAATATCTCCAGAAAAGAGAAAAGGCAATGATATCTATTTGTAGAACAATGCTATGCAATACATTTTGAGCAAAATCACAACACCGCCTTGGAGGATAATGTTGCAGAACACATAGGCTCTTGTAACTCAGTGAATTTATTTTTTTTTTTCCAGAATTGAGTAGTGCTGTTGACAAAAATTTGCTGACGTCTTCCACTAAGCTGTCATATGACTGGAAACAGTTAAGTACCACCAGGACTTTTCAGTGTAGCTCACTTATCGTAATTCGGGTAATACATCTCCGCATAATTAAACAAAAAAAGGAGGGGGGAGTGTAGAAAGCATTGTTTGTGCCACGACAGAGCAAGAACCTAACTGATACCCAGGTAGCAGGTGGCAGTCACAGTGCTCCCTGATTATTACGCTGCATCCTGCACAAGACACAGCTTCTGAGACAAATTTCAAAGACTTTGAAACAAACTTTGATCATATTTAGAAAGTGGTCAATAATGCGTACTTTAGATAGCCAGTTAAGGATGAATCCAGGCATAAATGCACAAAGGCATTTTTAGAACTCAGTCATCCAGGCAGTTTAAAAATGCTCCACTCCATTATAGATAAAGGTTCACATATTTAGCATTTAGTGTTCAAAATGATGATGTCTAAATTTATGGTATTATTATCAACCACATTTACAATGTATTCTCTCACACGTAGTACTGGAGTTGGATTACACAATTATAGTATTTACAGAATTACAGTTTTGCCGCTGTATTTCAGCCTAAATGAAATAGCAGAAACCTTTGTTTTTCCAGCACAGGTGCCTGTCTATTAGAAATTATTAGTTTTATTCTCTTTGAAGTTACGCTGCCATTGTTACTTTTACACCACATAGCACATTTCTAATTTCTACCAGTGCGAATGAAAGAAAACTCAAACCTTCCGTTTCTCACCATACATTCATTAAAATATTCTGCCACTGCCTCAGACCTCTCTCTGGAAGTTAATGATCTCATTACACTTTCTACAGAAATGCTGGACTAACTCTGATGTCCTGAGTTTAACTACTTTTTAAAAACTCCACTGAAACTAAAACATCTCCAGGGCAGTTTTGCTGCTGTTGAGTTCCAGTTGAAGAATAGATATACTTCCCTACAGTCAGAAGAACTATATAAAAAATCAAGTTTCCTGTTGTTATTGTTTGTATTGTTTAAAAATTCCTCCCAGATTAAACATACATGTGCTGAAAAGCGTAACGGGCTTATCTTTTTCATAGTACCTTCATAGAGAGTCATATATGACTAGCACTGATCTTCAAGAATGTTTTGTAAATTTTAGCAGTCAGCCTGTGTACCATTCAACATGGTTCATTTTTCAAGTGTAATGCAAACTCCAAAGTCCTGTCCCTCTGACAAAGAACTAAGCAATAGTTTGATAGTGAGCTCTTAACATATCTATCCAAACCACAAAGGCCTAACGGAATATCTGTTTTGGTGGGTGGATAATTCCCATAGACTCCTTGTGGGCTTACATTGGGATCACAGTGAAAAGAAGTTTCTGGAATAAACATGGCTATCCCTTCAAAATACTTCTTGAAAAGCAAAATCAACTATGTCATTATTAGGGACTCCTTATGTGAGAGTAAGAGAACAATTAATGTAAAAAAAAAAAGCTTTCTATCACTTACAAAGATAATTTGGTAATTGACTCAGTAAACTGGAAACCTAGAAACCGTATTAGAAAATAGTTTGACTTTAAGCTAAGGCTGCTTAAGGTAGGTATTTTAACTGTGGATCAAGGTCTTGATATTCCCCTGCCCCACAATATAGGTCTTCTTGGTACTATTCATATATTTTATTGATACTCCAGAAGTCAGATGGCTTAAGCAGTTGTAGAAGGCACTTTTTGAATACATTTCAATTTATATGAACTTGACCAACCTACAAGTTCTAAGTAATCCCTTAAATTGTCTTTTGTGAACTGCAGGAACTTGAGAGTTGGGAACATACAGATAATACACAGAATGACAGAGGTAGTACTTCTAGGAGTTAACTGGAAAGTGAATAAAGGGAAAGTGTTTGATACACCCAGCTCTTCTGGGGATGATGATATTTAGCATGATAATTCAAAGTAATGCTCTTATTTCCAAAATAAGAGCCATACCTGAAATATTAGTCTATTGTTGTCAGCTGAATTTGGAATCTCATCTAACAAGTCTTGGGCAGTGAAGGAGAATAATCTCTGCTCCACGTATCTGAGACAAATCAAGTTGTTAAAAAAAAAATCTCCCTTCACGAGGTCTTAAAGCAGTTCTATACTCCACTGAGCATTTGAGGAAGGAGTTTGCTCATGACCCCAGGACTACTAGCTTAAGCAGAGTACAATTACTTGGACAGGGAATTTGTCTATGAGCAAAGGTTACTGTTTATTGACCTCATCACCAGATGTAATAATTTCATTCTGTTGTCCAACTGAAACAGACCCCTTCTCTTAATGCACTTATTGTTTCACAGTCTTGTCTTTCATATACTTCACTTTTCACAGAATGATTCCAAGACAATTTAGAAAACACTTTTCCTCATTTTTGCTTCCTCAATAGGCATTTTTCAGGTGAGCCAACCTCGAAGACAAGGGCAATGTCTCTAAGGACACATTAGCAGATTGTTGGCAAGGAATGGAATGGAAGCCAAGAACCTAACCTCTGATTTAACAAGAAGAGAATCCAATTAGCAGATATACACATCTACATATTTTTATGAATTTAATTCCTTGTTTTGGAGACATTTCTTAATATATGCTTAAAAATAATCATGAAATTATGTCAGAACTGCAGTATTCTACTGTCAATTTAGTTTTTAATTCATGGGTATCATATAGCAAATTTCTTAATGACTAAGGGGATTTGTTCTCTTCTAGCAATGACTGAACATAGCTCAGAAAAACAAGAACTATCTGAGAAGAACCGTATAAAAGTACAACCAGCTCCTTTTCAGGGATATGAATTCTGGACAGTTTTATACGTTCATTTATTCACTTTTTATTTTTCAAAGAGAATAACTTTCTCTCCTTCCCACCTCCATGTATGGCAGAGAACAGAAATTTTTCCATTTCCATGAGAAAAGTTATTCTTGCAGGTCCCTATGTTCTCATCAAAAAGGTTAGCAAAATTCCCAAATTTAACAAAAGCAAAGAAAAAGAATACCTCAGTTGTCCTGAAAACAAGTCCAAACCTCCTACTCAGAAAGCACTCTGCCAAATTACAGCACAAAATGGTCCCATGGTGAGAATCTTGAAAAGCAAAAGTAAAGTTTTAGTTTACGCAGGAAAAAAAAAGAGTAAGAAAGTTTTTGCATGATAATCTGAGAAAAAATGTAACTTGTAGCAACAGAAGGTACATAAATCATAGCAAGTCATTTTTGTTCTAAATCTCACTTTACTATGATCTGGTTTAATAATGCTTTGTTTAAGAAAGGGCCTTAATTAATAAAGCAGACATAAATGCATCAGAAATCTGATTCAGATCCAGTGTGAGAATATGTAAATTTTATGTCATAATGTAAAATGTATTAAAAAAAAGTGAATCTATTAAAATTATTAACTTGGTCCTAAGCTACTTATATTGTCACATAAGATTCTAGGTGGAACTTAACTATATCCTTAAAGCACTTTGCATTTAACTCTTCACAGTGACCAAAACACATATGATTTTCTACTATACTGTCCAGAGGAAAAAGTACTATATGAAATAGTCAGAAAATTTATCAAGGAAACTCTGAATACACGAAGATGGATTACAGTATAAACTCTCAGATTTCCACAGGCAATAACTTTTCTTTCTATCCATCCCTCAAGAGCTAGCAACTTTGGTAATTCCTTATAATTAATATCTCATTCTGCTCACAAATAATGCCCAGATTTTTCTAATTGATTGCTACCATATCAGAGCAATTGTTCCCAGCTCGTACTTAATTTCAGGTCTATTCCTTTTGTTGTGGACCAGAATTGAGGCTTGTGCATTCTAGGTTTTTCTGTTTTCTTTACAGTGTGAATGGATCTTGTAAAATATGTTACCCCTCTCTACAAACCTTGTCACACTCATATCCATATTTGATAGATGCAACATTCCTTTAAGGACTTTTTTTACAAATTTGCTATATATAGCCCCATGGTTATCAGTTTGTGGTTGCAGATATTCCTGAGAGTCTGCAAAGATGAAATAAAAAAGGAGAAAGTCTATTTCAAGAGGCTTAAATTCATTATGCATTGTCCATGTTTCCACTGGAAACCATTTCAGGAGGTGCAAATCACAAAAAAAGTTGAACACTTACAGTTAGCTAATGGTAGCCCATTACCAACTGCAATGTTCTCGTTTGGTACCCTTGTGACAACTGGCCCTTACAAATGAAACCTCCACACCACAGCACCTGCTAGTTACCCGCCAGACTGCTTAAGAATTTTGTGCACATGCACACACACACACAAATACAAATGGAGAAAGCCTATAGCAAGTAATAAGGAAGGCTGAAGGCACAAACAGAAGAGCTGGAAACATGACTCTCTTTGGGCACCTTCAGGAATCTCCTCATGTTGGGTACAGACCTGCGAGTGAGTCACAGAAGAGACAATCAGGCAGGACACGGATCCTTCAAGCAAAAACCAGTGTGATAACACTGTTACCCGAAAATGCAACTGAGCATGTCTCAGAGCCTGTCTTTGTATGGGGTTTGGATATGTACTTGCTATGAACTTCACTTATTTTCAGTATTGCCAGCAGTTCAAAGAATTTCAGTTTTATTTCGGAACACAACAAATTCCATTCTTTCCTTTACCGAAGTTGGCTAAAGCAGCCCATTAATACCTAGAGCATTATTATGTTATTTTAGTGAAACGATTACTCCAAAGCCACCAAGGCACACAGTCTGCTGCTATGCATACCATGTGCCCAAGCAAGGGAGCAGTTGGACCTGTCCCTGGAGGACAGGCTAGTTCGAATTCCACAGTTTTTATACATTGTAGTCTTTTGGCACTGACAAACTAAAGCTAGAATTTGTACTCTTTCCTGAAGTGGTCAGTTAAAAACCAAAAATGCTAAAAAAGAAAGAAAAGATAAAGACAGTCATTACTGTAGTCTTTAGGACACTCTTCAAGGACACTATATTATTAAATTTTGCCATATTTTCATGCCAGCTCTCATTTTTTTCTGGTGCTTTCTGCAGAAGTGCAACACAGAAGACTGCTGAAGCTCTGTGTATGTCTCTCCTTGATTTTGGCTAGATGAGGAAGCAGTGTTCTGGATTTGGTCTACACTAGCTCATTCTGCATGGTAAAATGTAGGTTTTGATGCTAATTCTTCAACTGTTAAATCAAAGAACAAAACAGTTTGTACCTGGAAGCGTCAACAGGACTCACAAGACGCTGGCTGCTTGAACTCAACCTGAATTCAGGTTTGGCTGCTTGAAACAGGTGACACAGGAGCCACTGGAAGAAGGTCTCTCCCACTGCCTTCTCTTGCCTCAGCCAGAAGACACAGCTGAAGGCTGCACGGAGTGCTAAGCTTCACTGTGCTGTGAAGGGCAGCTCTCTGGAGCATGTGCACTTGGTGGACCCTCCATTTCCCTGGGGAAAACCTTCAGGGTTGTGACTGAGTCAGCCCCAGTGTCACTCTGCCAAGACAGTACTGCACATGAACAATAATTTTGGCCTCTCTGCCAATCTGAGAGTTGCTGTCCATCACAGTGTAGATGCTTGCCTAATGAACACTAGTGAGGGATTCAGTTTTATATCTCACCTAGAAGATGGTTGGAACTGTAAGAGTCTGATGATCCTCATTTTTTTCATTCACACATTGCTTTTGTTTACTTTCCTTGACATGTTAAAACATTCAGATGAGCATTGACCAGACTTAGGTCCTCTGGATGTTACTTTCCCAGGGTCTAGGGACCTTGAAACAGTCATTGGTAAAATTTTACAGCCATATTAGTCTCTGTTCTCAGCAAACTTGATAAAAGGGGCGTTAATGCCAAGGGAAATCACATTAGCTATCTTCAGTGTATGGCAGCCCTAATGTGTAAAAATTACAGTGATGGATAAGATGGATGAAAGTAGCATCTGAGAATGGTAATGTAGATGCTTCAAGTGTGTCTTGCTTTCTTTCTATCATGCAGAAGTTGTATGAAGAGACACATACAGCAGAAGAGGTATATACTCTAAAGCAAAAGGCTTTCGGCATTAATTCTCTGTAACTGTAATAAAGCTACAGACATTTTAAATATCACTTTAAATCACAAAGCTGATGTAGAATACTTGCGAAGGAGCACAAAAAGTGGTGTTCTAATAACTAAACTAAGCACTTCAAAGTAAACACAAAACCACAAAACTACTTTCTGTGTGGTATTTAGTCCCTGAGAGGTTGCAAACAGGCTGGTTTTGTCTTTATTTTCTGGTTCTGCAGACTGTACTCTAAAAAAAGAATTGGTCTCAGAATCCAAAAGCAAGTCATCTGCAAAGTTCATTTTAATGATGGACTGCAGATTGTTGTTCATTTGGGTTTTGTGTATGTTCTGTTTATCTTCACAAAGGCAAACATTTCTGGAATGTCAGGATTAAAATATTTCGAATGTTATTTCTAGCCATCACTGCCTACTGATCTGACTGCTTTGTTTTAGTTAAACGTCCATTCGTTAAAGAAATCAGAAGTTTCTAAAATGAACACTCTGTACATCAAATGTGCTGGAGTAGTAATTTAAGCATGCTTATATTTTAGGAAGTCCTGTGAAAAATATAGTTTTCTACTACTTAGATTCCTCTTCTAATTTTCCTGTGTTGTAACTCTCAAAATCTTTTTATCAGCAATGCTTTTATATCACAAACATAATTTTATCTTGTTGGACACTGTTACTATTGGAAAATGGGCAGGTTTAATTATTTCACTCTTCAGAGTCTTTAATCACTCACCGCAAGCTCTGGGTACATAGCTATTATTATAAAGCATACCTTTCATAAGTGAAAAATAGCTACACAATAACAAATTGATTCCCCAGCCCTTAAAATGTCTTTATTTCCTCTCCCTCTCACCCCTAAAACTCAGAACCTGATGAGTTTTGCAGAAGACTTCCCTCCATTAACAAAAATGATATAATAGATCCCTTTTGTCAACGGCAACTGTGTGCATTGCTGGATAAAATGAGTGGTGTGTGTCAGTCTCTTTTTTTTCCTTGCCAGCTCTTCTAGGTGTGTTGCAAGACTTCATCAAATAAGAAAATCCTGAAATCTTTTCACCTGACCATGGATTTCTAACTGTTATTGAAATAGGCAGACCATCACACATACATTGCCTAAGCCAGTAACAACCAGGATCATCAGAGAAGAAAGGAAACACCCTGTCCTGTCCTGTCCCCTCCTGGTTACGCACTAAATGCAGCACTAGCAGGCTTGATGCTAGTTTTTTCCAACACATTTCTCTTTCATTTTCCACTTAGAATAATGACAGTCTGTCTGTTTTAACTAAGCTCAGAGCCCATAGATGTCTCTCCAGGTATACAGGAATGTGTACACCCACGTAGTTCATTGGTATTCCTCCAGGAAAACACTGGTCTGGATACCTTACACTTTGAAATCTGCACAGGTATGCTCACAAAAGTATGCATATCTCTCCAATCAATGCCGTTATGCTCAGCTGAAGGTGCCCTAAAGGTCTTTTACAAATTATTTCTGACTGAGTGAAGCAACCACAAAGAACAAAATCAGTTCCAAGCTTTGATCTGGTAGCTCAATCCCCACAGGTGTCAGAAGGACTGATATCCAATTGTTTTTGAAATAAGTTATATACAGGAATGCCCTCTGCCTCACTGGGGATATCACTAAACCTCTGGATACAAATATAAAAGTTTGTCTTTACCTGCAAGGAAACAAAAAAGCTATGATGTACCGTAAGGATGTTCCGTACTGTGTATATGAGAAGGTGCCAATGGAACAGCTTTGCTGAGCCTGAGTGGAAGCACATGGAATTCACCACCACCATTTAATACAATCAGGAAGTCATAAAACTGGTAGGGTCTCATAAACCACTTTATCAAAGATTGAGGTAAGATTCAAGTGACACAAGCACTTGAACCTTAAAAGATACTAAGGAGGGAAAGTTGGAATATTTCAGAATTACTTTTTCCAGTTGGATTCACTCTAGGAGTTTCTAAATGACAGGAAAGTTTCCCTTTAAATACTCCTCAGTTCAGTAATAATCTATCTTTGTTACTTTAGTTATTCATAGTGCTCTCATTAACATAGGATCTCATTAGTCCCATGGCACTACTATAACATGAGATTTCACTAATAACCCATTGAACAGAGTTGGCGTGGGGCATGGAAGCATTCTGGTCAGATTTTTCAAAGCCTTTTAAATACTGTTCTGAAATCAGTGATGTGCAAATACATTTGAGGATCTGAGAAAAGCACTGCTTGAGACCAGTGCAGGGGTTACAGAGTGCTGGAATTCAGAATTCCCAAGTCCAAGCTGGTGTCTAAGAAACGGATCTTCTTTATTCTCAATGCAATACTACTCGAAGGCAGTCCATTAGTTTCTGTGAAAGTAGTTTTGTGCTGATCCAGATGAATGGATGACAATGGCACTTCTGAGGATATGAACCAGTTACTGTGTATCAGCAGCTTTCCAGCAGCCATCCAGCTGTATTTCCTAGCCTCAGGTAAATCCCAGGCAACTCCAGGTAGCTCACCTCTGTAACAAGGAAGCATAAGCTACTTTAAATTTAAACTTCGAATAAGTCTCCTCACAGAGAACCTTTTTCTTAAGCGCTGACTACCTATAAATTCACAACCTAACTTACACATTTGCAACACATCTATATGGTCAGCCTGTAACTGCAGTTTCTACAGCTTTGGAGAGCCTGATGATGGGAGCAAACTTTCAGCTTTGGGTAATAGCCTGCATTTGTCAGGAACATCTCAAGCACACACCGGCCCTGTTTTGCTGTTTCAGTCCGATGAGCATGATGCCAGCATATGCATTGGCCTGCTCTGTGGAGATTCACTTCATCCCATCAAGTTAGGAAGAATAGTCCACAGAGGAATGAGGTGCCAAACTCCTAGGGCAGATCAGTCCCCAGAGAGGAGTCAAGCATCTAAATACTCTTTTGTCGACCTAGACCTGAGCTATCAAATGGAGTCGTTGTGGTCTACCCCATAGCTTAAATAAACACCAACTGAAACTTGTCACATATGGCACCTAATTTCATCAAAGTCTGCCTCAAAAGTACTCAGCCTTCACTTTATCAAAAAGGCTTTTGCCAGAAACAGCAGGTTAGAAATTGGAAGAAAATGAATCAGAATATCGGGATAGAAGTGGTGCTTTTTTCCCAGTGAATTAATAATTGCTATTTTCAGAGTGGTTGGAACATTACCAAGGATAAAAGACCAACACAAAGACTGTTACAGAGAGACCTTCTTTCATAAGCCTAGTAGAAGCAAGCATCTAAAGGAGAGGTTGGATGCATTTACTGGATGTACTTTAGCAAGTTTAAATACTGAAACAGTGAAAGAACTTTTATAACAATTTATACAAGCTCAACAGAGATTGCATTTTAACAGCTGCTCCTGGTCCTCTGGGCCACTGCACTCTAATGGAGCCAGTTTTTCCGCTGACAGAAATGATTAAATTGTTCACACAGAGTCCCTGAAAAGGTGTCAGTATGAGCAGCTGGAAATTTAGGATCTAACGACTTGAGCATTGGAAAAAAAATCATCACTGGTTTATGTTCCCCTGTGGAGATCAAAAATGAACAGTTAAATTCTGGCAGAATCTAGGACTTCTCTACAACCAGACACACATTTAACTTTAACAAATCAGAATGAATATCTAGTCTCATTGTTTTCCATGTAAACTCAACTTGATGGCATGTGATGCCTGTACCATTTTTAGAGCCATAGTCCACTAATGATTAATAATCACAGCATTATATTGCTCTCTAGAGTTTGTATATTCCTTACTAAAGAAATACAGCTACTATCCCGGGGAGATGGAGAAACTATGCTACATTTTGAAGGGTTGTGTGGAGCCGGAAAGGGATCCAAATGCTTGTTTTAACTGAAATCCTTGGAGACATGTAAGTGATAATTGACTACATTGGAGTATGGCTCAATTTTGGGGGCTAAAACTTGTGTAGCAGAAAATGGTACCTTGGGGATGTTGCTAATGACTTGAGTCTCTCTCACCTTCACACCTTACACAAAAAGCCTGTGACAGCACATAGCATGCCAAGAGCACACTGAGATGATGGGCTTGCCCACTGAATTTGCCATGTAGGAAATTACTTCAGCACTACCCAGAGTCCTTGCACTTTCTTTAGCAAAGTCTTAGACAGTAATAATCCAGGAGCGTGTCAGGTTTTGAATGCTGGTTACTTATATGCAGCTATGAAATTCCCTGCCCATCACCTGACTCATGCCTGACGATCATGATGTTGTAACCATTGCTTTGTGTGTATGATATTCCAGCCTGGATAAAAGGGAAAAAGGGCAGCTCTGGAGCAAATGGTGCCAGATTCTCAACTAGTAGCTCTTGCGACTCACTCTGGAAATTGTTGGATGCTGAGAAGTTTGGGAAATGTGGCCACCGCCTTAGGTGTCTGAAAGGGAACTTCTAGTACATTGTTAGAAATCCAGCCTTTTTTTTTTCATTCCTGAAGTATTAGAAAATGGTCCATAAGATCCCACTATGCTAGGTTGCTACGCATGGTGGGTCTTCAGATCGATATCAGTACTGCTTTAGTGCTGCACTGGGGTCTTTGTAAATCAACTGGTCTTCATAGAAAGGAATCTGGTGACCCAGTGTCTCCTTTCAAAGGCTTGAGGGTCTTTATAAGAGAAAATTTATCACCACAGTTTCACTATCAGAGACTGCAGTTCATAACATAATGAGAAACAACTTGCAAATTACTTTTTTAGAGTTTGGTGGTGTGGATTTGTTTTGCACATACAGGGTATTTCCAGAGAATGAATACTCTGTGAGTTATCCAGTCAGACCTAAGGAATCAGTTCATTTGTCTTATGACTGTTTCAAAATGTTTTCCTGTTACATGTTGTAACACCTTTTATCACAAATAGCTTGTAATTAATCACAAGAAATTGCAGATACAGTTTACTTTAAAATGCTGTTGGTGACTATATTAGAAATGCAAAGATAGTCATTCAATCATCAGGTGATTTATGTGCATAAGGAAAGAAAAATTTTCTTCTGCTAGGATGCAGAATGAAAAGTTAATCTTTGGTTCAATATATAAATTAAAGTTCAAATACAAAAGGCAATGAAAATTTAATAACTGGAATTTAAAATCTTGCAATATTCTTTCCAGAACATACTTAATCAATTGTGATCCTTAGTGAGTTTGTAAGCTGCCCTGATTGATTTAAATTACAAATGTAAAAAAGTACTTGCTTATGTGTCTTCCTTCAGTGGATAATACTTCATTGCAAGCAATATTCACAGTTTTAAATTAATCATTGTTAGAGTTTCCAACCCTTTGAGAATTTGAGGAAAGAGACTACCCACATGCAGGATTTATTTAAAGCCATAGAATAAAATGAAGTGATTCTAAAACTTTCGTGATAGTTAATTGTATTTATAGAACTATATAATATAGTGTCTGTTTGGTTGACAAAAGTTGTATTTAGTCTCAACCAAAACCAAAGCTCCAAATTCTGAAAGAAAGACTGTCTAAACATATGTGATGATAACAGAAGATAGAATTAAATGAAATATGTACTCACCAAATGTATAATAGGCCAGGCTTAAAAACAGAGCCTTTCTTTGAAATTATTTTCTAGGCAAATAAAATAGACTATATCTCTTTAGATTTCAGTATAGCATTGGATACAAGTATGCTTTCTTATCATTTCCAATGGAAAACTGTGCATTTAGTTTTCTAGACAAATGGAGTAGACCATGTATCTTGAAGGTTAGATTAATACTTCAGATTTCAGTAAAGCATTTCCTGCAATTACATATTTAACCATAAAGTTTCTGAACCAAGCAAAGACCTAACAACG
>Ga0065711_1007532_pt1 | contig 14690 bp, 13 predicted proteins | sample Hoacrofraction12_FD_59098 | JGI IMG/M metagenome (GOLD analysis project Ga0065711, IMG submission 59098) | Hoatzin crop microbial communities from Cojedes, Venezuela - Epithelial fraction 12 v2 (version 2) | ecosystem: Host-associated > Birds > Digestive system > Esophagus > Crop | place... | reverse complement strand
TGCTCCAGTCCCCTCACCATCCTTGTAGCTCTCCGCTGGACTCTCTCCAGTAGCTCCTCATCTTTCTTGAACTGGGGAGCCCAGCACTGGACTCCAGATGAGGCCTCACTAGGGCTGAGTAGAGGGGAAGGAGAACCTCTTTCGACCTGCTGGCCACACTCCTCCTAATGCACCCCAGGTCCCACTGCCCTTCTTGGCAGCCAGGGCACACTGCTGGCTCATGGTTAACCTGTCATCCACCAGGACACCCAGGTCCTTCTCCGCAGAGCTGCTCTCCAGCAGGTCCGCCCCAAGCCTGTACTGGTGCATAGGGTTGTTCCTCCCCAGATGCAGGACCCTGTGCTTGCTCTTGTTGAACTTAATCAGGTTCCTCTCTGCCCAACTCTTTAGCTCTCAGACACCTTTCAGAGCACACTGGAAAATAAATTTTCTGACTGCCCTGATTATTTATGCAGAACTTCTGACCATTCACATAAAAGTGCACTTTTGCTTTTCCTGCAGCTCAATCGAAGTTAGTGGCACCTGTGGTTCCGTGTTACTTCTGAAAACTCAAACTGTCTGTTTTAGTTCCCCCCCCTCCCACCTTAGCAGCTCAGCTTGCATCATAGTAGTTGCTATAGGTAGAGAGGATGATAATTGAAACTTTCTGCTTCATCGTTGACAGTTAGGTGTTAAATCAATTTGATGTAGCTTTTACATAGTAATTATTTTACAGTAATTTCTCTTACCGGAACTGCGTTTTTGCTGAGATTTAGTAAATATTAATGATGTGAAAATTCTTATGTTGTTAATAATAGAAAGAATGATTTCTCTACCCTGATGTAGCATACTTGAGTGTCCTGGTAGAAAAGGTCTTTTGAATGGAATTTCTGTATAAATGATGATGAAACTACTACCCTTTCTAAAGCAAAGGGATGTCTGAATGCTGTTATAAACAACAAATTGTATATACCATGTATTTACCATTTCATTTTTCTATTTTAGAATGGCCAGTATGGACATTGAACAAGTAATCACTCTTGGATTAGCCTTTCTCCTTGCTGTGAAATATATTTTCTTTGAGCAAGCAGAGACTGAATCCACACTCTCACTGAAAAATCCCATAACATCTCCAGTGATGGTCCAGAAAAAAGTCCCTGAGAATTGTTGCAGGAAGCAGTCTGGACTTCTGAAAAACCATCAGAAATCTAACACAGTAGAAGAAGCTTTAGTTCCCAAAGACGGAAATGGTAATTTTTAGCTTTTTAAAGTCTGAACCTGTTCCTAAATATACAGAACAAATAGTGAAATCTGCGTTAGCATGTTGTAATTGGAATAATAACTTAAGAATTTTGTAAACCAAAATTCATTTTAATTGTCTTTATGCAGCCGAAGTCATAAAACCTGTATTAGCAGAGTCATCAACCAAGCCCACGTTTGTAGTTGGCAGTTGCAACCTTTTTGAAAGTTCTTCATTTCTTAGTGGAAAAGAGGAAGAAATTGAGTTACCTAAAGAACCACGTTCTGTTGAGGAGTGTGTTCGTATACTTGGAAATGCAGAGGTATGGAAAAATAGCTTTGGGGTTTTTTTTTAACCTGTACTGCAACATCTGTTTTAAGAATTCTTACAGTTGATTTTCCAGCTTTTAAATGATCATATTGATTGTAATGTAATTGTTCAGAAAATTATATGGCTTTATTAACTTGGATGGGGAGTCATGACTAAACCAAAACTTTCCTAAGTGACTTCTCCAGTCAGGCAGGGCGGAGGGGGTGGGGGAGCAGTTTCATCATTCGTGACATACCGAGTCACTGGAGCTTCATCGTGTACATGTATAAGTGGATGTCTGAATAAGAAGTTTTCTATCATATCCTGGCCTACTGTAAAACCTGACATTGGCAGTTGGTTCCTTGAGATGTACTCTGATAATGTCAAATAAAAGTTGTTAACCCTTTTTTGCCTGGAAACATTTAAAAGGATTTTCACCAAAAGAATCTGCTCTCTCTCTCACCACCCTTTCCATTTCCAGAAGGGAGCAAAATTCCTTACTGATGCTGAGGTTATCAGCTTAGTTAATGCTAAACATATTCCTGCTTACAAACTGGAAACCCTGATGGAAACTCAGGAGCGAGGTGTGTCCATTCGCAGACAGATGTTATCTAAGAGACTCCCTGAACCTTCATCATTGCAATATCTTCCTTATAGGAATTACAATTATTCTTTGGTAAGTAAAAGGCAGGCAAGCAAAACTCACTGTAAAACCATTTTCCAAATACATGAAATACATGCTCAACTGATACATAGGTATTAACAATGAGCTTGGTCAAAACTGATGTAGAAGGGAAAAAGCAAAAATGGCAAACGTAAGGCAGTACCTTTTATTGCTCTTGATGTTTTTAAGCCTAGGGAGGTGGGTAAGTTTTGTAGCTCATCCAGAAAATATTTCCTACCAACGTATGCAGCTGCCTTATCTCCAAAATGCAGAACTCTAATAATATGGAGCCTGAGTTCAGCTGAATGATAATATTACCTTGAGCTCAAGTTAAAATGGAAGTTTATTTAACGTATTTTTTTTTTAATAGTGTTTGAGACTTAATAATATTTAATACATGTGCCAAATACTAGACTTGAACAGTATTAACTGTTGGTAGCCGTAGCTGTTAACTTTTTGAGGAGGGGATGGGTTGCTCTGTGGGTAGGGTTGTGGGTTTTTTTGCTAAGATGACTTCTTGTAGTCACAGGCATAGTATGTAATGTGCTTTACCATATCACTGTAGTGTAACCTTAATGATACCTTCTGTGTTGTTTTTGTAAGGTTATGGGAGCTTGCTGTGAAAACGTGATTGGATATATGCCCATTCCTGTAGGCGTAGCAGGACCACTGTTTTTGGATAACAAGGAGTTTCAGGTGCCAATGGCAACAACAGAAGGATGTCTTGTAGCAAGCACAAACAGAGGATGTAGAGCAATATGTGTAAGTCTTGTTTGACTGGCTTGAAAAACTTTCTATATTATAAAACATAGTTGGCGAGATAGAAGGCATGTTTTTGACTTTTTAAAAATTAAAATTCACTTTCAGTAATCTTACTTTGTTTCTCTTCTGCTTTGATTTTTTAGCTTGGTGGAGGAGCAAGTAGCCGCATTCTGGCAGATGGGATGACTCGAGGACCTGTGGTGAGGCTGCCCACTGCCTGCCAGGCCGCAGAAGTGAAAGTTTGGCTTGAAAGCCCTGAAGGCTTTACAATAATGAAGGAAGCTTTTGACAGCACAAGTAGGTTAGTACAATGGCTGTTCCAGCCTTATTTCCTGATATAAGACTTCTGTGGATTATAGAAAGCTCCTAATTGTTTTTTTTTCGCATACTGCAATACAGGATGTTACATATTCATTTTGGCTATTCCATGTAGTGTGAATCTAAAAGAACGGAAGTCACCCTGGCTATGTACCAAGGCTAGTCATAAATGTTTTCCAGTGATAAGTGGTAAACAACTTTATCTTAGCAACAAATACATTACCATTGCATAATACTTAATACATTATTTATTTTGTCTAAGCATTTAAAAATCAACATAAAAGCTTATTTGGATTTTTAGTAGTTGCTATGCAAAAAGTAATCTAGCCTTTCAGATAATATTACTAATGTTAATAATTAATTTGTGAGGTTCCAGAGAATATAGGATAAACTAATGCTAGAACCGAAATGCTAAAAGACGTAAAACAGTATTAAGAATAAATCTATTTCAAGCCCTAGGGTCTTTTTTTTCTAAGACTTATGATTGCCTGCTTTATTTAGGAAGATTCAGAGAGAGTTTTCCTTACCAGTTTTGTTTCTTGCAGTCTTACAAGTGTCAGTCAAGGATATATGTATATTTCGGCCAGAATCAACTCATGCAGCTGTTTAAATGCAGTATTTCTTGTTTTTTGTTTGACTCGTGGAGCTTGTGCTGTTGTTGAAGATAGTGTGGGTTTTGCCTTGATGTAAAACTGACATAATAATTTCCAAATGTCTTATTTTTGGTTTATACCTGGTAGTCAGATGTTTTAAGGAACAAAAATGAGTTAAATTTATGTTAGCACTTCAGGGTACTTTATTTCATAAAGTCCAGCAACAGAAAACTTAAAAAGGCAGTGAACAGTTTTACAGTCAACATTTTTAAAGTGTTTACTCAAGAGAACTATGCGCATGGTAGCTGAAGGTATTTTTTCCTGTGTTGAGGGAGGAGGAACAGAGTGTAGTTAATAGCACTGTCTGGAATGATTTACTGTCATTTTGCTGTTTAAAATTAATTCAATCTTTTCCTTTGAGGACCATAAGTAGTAGTTACATTTTCTTGCAGGTTTGCCCGCCTACAAAAACTTCTTATCAGTTTGGCTGGTCGTAACCTTTATATCCGTTTTCAGTCTGGAACAGGGGATGCAATGGGAATGAATATGATTTCAAAAGTAAGGACCTGTCCCCTTAAGTCTTTTTAATAAATGTGTATTTCTTTTAAAAATAAATAAATTACAGCCTACGTGGCATGTGAAGACAGAAAGGTAAGACATAGTCCTGTTTGCAGTGCTATAAAACAATAAAAATGTTTCACCTTGTCAAGTGTAAACAAGAATAAGATGAGAACAATGAAAGAAAAAAACAACTGTGTAGTTTAATTTTTTATTATTATTATTTAAAGAAATTGTTCTTGATAATATGGAAGTTAAGCTGGTTGCTCTGTTGCTTTGGGCCAAGGATTTTGTCCAGCAGTAATTAATCTATTACTTTGTTTATCACTTCCTTGTAAATGAAGGATTAGGAATCTAGTCAATGGCAACAGAAGGGTGTTCTCTAGTTTTGTTTGTTTTTGTTTTTTTTTATGCAAACGTGGAAGGAGAGATGACCCATAGATGGGGGGAAGCATTGTGCTGCTTGAGGGTAATAACAGTTGCCTATTCTATATAAAATTTAAGTCTATCAGAACCATAACATAAATGGGTCTAGTCATAGTCAGGTCCTAAATTATAGTAGACCTTTTGTCTGATTTTGTAGAGTAGAGAAGCTTTTTCCACTGCATCCAAAATAAATCCATTTCATGCCTGCAGTGTTGACTTTGGTTGATGTTGTATCTTCAGTATGGTAAGCATATGCCCATTCACCTAGAATGTATCCAGGGAGTCCCTATGTGCTGGGAAGAACCAGTTATTCGACATAGAATTCCCAAAGTGGTTAGAAAAAAAGATAGTGGTAATTGGGTTGTGGGTCGTGTTTCAGGTTCCTTCTTGAGTTTATGTTCTTTTCTTCAGCTGTAACTGATGATCTGATTAGATTTAACCTAATCTTGCTATTCCACTGTGCTTGAGTAACTTATTTTGCAGGCATAATGAAATACTCGCCTTTTATCTGTTTCTGTTCTGACAGGGTACTGAAAAAGCGCTGTCAAGGTTGAACGAAGAGTTTCCTGATCTCCAGGTTATAGCTATTAGTGGTAACTATTGTACAGACAAAAAACCTGCTGCTATAAACTGGATAGAAGGAAGAGGGAAGTCTGTTGTCTGCGAAGCAGTCATTCCAGCCAAGGTTGTTAGAGAAGTAAGTGTTTGCTTTCTTTTACTTGTTTATAAAAATACATACATTTTACCAAACTCATCTTGCATCATAAATATTAACTGGAAGTTGTTTTCCAGTTAAGGGTAATTCCGATGTGTTTTCAGATACTGCTGTAGGATAAGCCATTTTTCCTGAGACGGTGGATATTTTTTCCTTTCATTGTCTCTTCTGGCATAATGTGCATCTACTTAGTGATGCATATTCAAGAGTAGTAATGGGAAGCCAACCCTTTCGTAACGGGCATGGGTAGTTTTTAGCTAAATTTGGGATGTTTTTCCCCAACCACACACATCACTACATTTGCTTACATTGAGCTCTTAATACATAAAGTTTAAAATTTTTGTCAATGTTGTGGACTTTTTGTGCAGCTCTCTGTGATCAGTTGCTATTCCTACTACACTGGAATATCTCAAATTATGTGCATAGTGCTATGTTTGTTTTCTTTGATCATTTTTATACTAAACTCAGTGTAAATATCTTATCTGAAGGTTTCAAAATATAGTCCGTGTAGTATAAATGTGCTACTTCATTTGATATTACTGTGCACAGTGTTTTACCAACGTAGCACGGTGGTTTCTGTTTGAACTCCTCAGCTTAGCTCCGTATTCTTATGCAGAGCAAAACTGGGAAGGATTTAGTGTCTGGAGCAACTTGGGAGGAATGTTGCTATCATGTCAAGGTGAATTAATAGACTATTTCTGCCAAGTTGATCTTGTTTGTTTCATTCTGAAAATAAGTGAGAATTTGAAATGAAGAAGGTAGCTGGTGAGTTTTTCTTAAAGGCGTGTGCAAGTCCAGACCCTTCGCACTGACTTCTCATTGTTACCTGGACAACGCAGCTTGCATTTGAAAGGAGTCCTTTTGAACAAAAATAGAAATAGGTATCTAGGACAATGACTGAGTCAAATTCCGTGTGGAAGCAGACAAGGGGCAAGGTCTTATTAACTGCAAACAGAGTATTTCTACTCCTGCCTGAGGAACGTGCACTAAGTGTATCACTTTGTCTAGGTATTGAAGACAACTACAGAAGATATAGTTGAAGTCAACATAAACAAAAATTTGGTGGGTTCTGCGATGGCTGGTAGCATAGGTGGCTACAATGCACATGCAGCAAACATCGTGACAGCTATCTACATTGCCTGTGGTCAGGTAGGTTTGTTTTACACCATTTCAGGTTTTACTTAGTTCAGTAATTCTTAACCGAGCACTTAGTTGACTGTTCTGGTTTTGTTTTGCTTGTCTTTCCTGATCTGAAGGATGCTGCACAGAACGTGGGCAGCTCTAATTGCATCACTTTGATGGAGCGAACTGGTTCCACCAATGAAGACCTGTACATCAGCTGCACAATGCCTTCTATAGAAATAGGAACGGTTGGAGGAGGCACTAACTTGCTCCCACAGCAGGCCTGTTTGCAGGTATAAATCAGAAATTTTAAAGCACTTTAGCTTCTTAAATGAAAGCTTGCTTTCATGTTGTGTATGTTGTGTCTGAGTAATGTTGTGGGAATGGGGCCTCGTGAAACTTGGTGGATTTCAAATGAAAATTTTAGAATTACCTACTGAATTGTTTCCACGTATCTAATTTCTAAAGCTTAAGGTGTTTAATATTAAAGAGACTTAAAGCTAGTTGATTGGAGATAACTTGGAAAGAATTACTTTAGTACTAAATTTAGCCTAAATTTACTTAGATTTCATAGCATAATGTTGCATATTTTTCTCTCCAGATGTTAGGGGTTCAAGGTGCAAGCCAGGATAACCCTGGTGAAAATGCCCGTCAGCTTGCTAAAATTGTTTGTGCTACAGTGATGGCAGGGGAATTATCACTAATGGCAGCTCTTGCAGCTGGGCATCTAGTCAAAAGCCACATGATCCACAACAGGTAGGAAATGGAAAAATTCTTGTCTTTCTCTGCTGTTTTGCCCTTCTTCAAAGTACACAAAATTCAATAATAATTACATGGATAATTGCAACATATAATAGCAGTGTAATGTTTTAACTATCCAGTGTAGTCATCTTACTGTTCTTATTAGGTCAAAAATAAATCTACAAGATCTTCAAGGGACTTGCACTAAGAAGGCGGCTTGAATACTGAAACGGCTTTGAAATGAAGAATTGTTCCAGCAACTGACCAGGTGCACAGGGGGGTAAAAAGAAACCAAAACTGTGAAGTTTAGAATGAAAGTCACTTTCAACTCAGTGATGTCTATGTAAGACAGACTGACAGATCAACGGACTTGCATCAGACTACTTACGCCTTTGCCCTTCTTGAGTGGTTAGAGATGGCTTCATGAAAGAAGTCCGGTCAGATGTCTGGAATATGGCTTTGGAATTCTTACTCTTACACATCATTTTCTGAAGGGTCAGTCTTAGTTTTTACAGCTGAGATTGTTTTGACTGGTAAGCTCCTGGTAACTACCAAGGTGAAAAGTGATGTACTGTACTTTGTACATGAAAAAAAAAAAAAAAAAGATGGTCTAAACTTGGCTTGAATGCACTGGTCCTTGCCATCTTTGTTTTCTGGTTAGACAAGCATGTTTTTTTAAAGTGCTGGAAAGCCTAACACTTTCCATGAACTCCAAATTTTAATTTTGTTCACATGTAAAACTTAAGTCTTAGGCTATAAGAATATTATTGAATCATACTAGTTTTCTAGAAACATCTGTCTCTGTCTAGTACTTAATGAAGCAGCTAAGCAGCATTCACAGTTTTAACTCCACAATTTAGGTTATTCCTTTTCAAAAAACTTGTGACCTATAAAATTCTGAACTGTTAAATATGATCTGTACTGAAGCAGGGAAAAACAGTGTCTTGAACTGTTCTGTTATTTTGTTCAGGTAGAAAAAATAGATTTTGAAACTGCTAACTCCGAAAACAATTATGTGTCAGACAAGCCAGCAATTTTAAGCAAATGCAGTTTCTCAAACTTTTTGTGATAGGAGTGCATTCAAACAGCAGGACTCAAGAACAAATGTTTACACTTCTTTTAGAAGATGTCTCTTAAGGTACAGTGTGTTTGTATATTCCTCATTATTTTTTTTTTTAAGTGTTTGACACTTATTTCCCAGGAATTAGGTGTGTATCCACTGCTTAAGTTGAGATAAAATGAAGCCAGAAAATCACACTGTTCTTTAACACTAGGGGTTTTTTTATGGTTTAATACCTTTTAAACTTTCTTTTTGAGGGGGGGATATTTATTTTAAGAAGAAATCTTATCCTTTTTTTCAATGAAAAGTACTAATTAAGGGGATTCAGTGAAATGACATGTTATTGCAACAGGCAGTTTTTGTATTAAAATACTGTACTTGGACCAGTGAAGCAGTCTCAGGTGTTCTTAATGTAATACAGAAAACCCAGGTGTATTCTGGTTGATTCACCTTTGGCAATATTGCTAAATGCATCACCCTGCCTAGTTAATCACAGGAGGAGAATTGTTAATATGCTTGATGATGGGGATTGTTTGGTTTGGGGTTTTTTGTTTGTTGGGGGGGGAGACAGTCAGTGGATTGGACTGTGTTTCTTACAGGAATGCGGCGGCATTCCTAAAGGGGTGATCAGCAGAGGTGCTCCTCTGATGTGCTAATTTGATATAAATTATGATGAGTTGTTTTGTAGTACATCAATACATTAATATCATTGTAATGAGCTCATAAAGCTAATGTGCAAGCATGAAGACATACTACATGCTAGATATGTTATGATAGCATGTAAATATGAATGTTTATGTTCCTGCAGTATTGTTGCTAATAGCTACCATTTTATTTAAGGAAAGTTGGAATTACTTTGTTTCTATGTTCATTCAGTGATCTTATTTAAAGTAACGCTGATCTGGCAATAAATGGTGGGTCAGTGTTCATTTTGGTGGATTTCACTGACATTCTGTCTTGCAGAATTAACATTTTGTATTATTACTGAATTGTGTACATTTTGGTACAGAGCTACTTTTTCAGTTTCAGTAAAACAATGGAAAACGTATTGGCTTAATTGTGATATTTTAAGCTCACTTCACGACTTAGTGACATACCTTAGCAGGCAACATAAGAGGGTTAAGGGAAGGACGACTGGCCTACAGTACTGAACACAGTGGGGTTGTGACACCGGGCCTTCCCCGCCTTGTTTGCAGAAGCCTGTACTCGTTCTCCTCAAAGCTGAATTATGCAGTTTGCCCAAGCAGGAGAACTAATTCACTGCAGCCCCCTGCTGGGGCATTTCTCCTGTCTCCAGAAAACTGTTGAATTATACTTCTGGCAGTTTCTCACATGTCCACCAAAACCAAAGTTTCAAAGGTGCTTTTTAATCTCTGAACTTGCTACCTGAACTTCAAACACTGCTTTCACCAGAAAATGTGGTTTTATCAAAATATACAGTACTGTATATTCTTGCAAGACAGGTTAAGCTGGAAGAGTGAAAGAACCCATCAGTACCACATCAAGAACTATTTCAAATTCCTACCAGTGCTTTTAATATCATAGTGCAGGTTAACAGCAAAGTGGTTAAGCCTGTAGTCAGTACCCCACTACAAATCCTGGAAAGGTGTAAAAAACTTCCCTCTCCCCCCTCTTTTCGTCACCCGTAGTCCATCTTCCATGACTGGCCTTGGTAATGTCCATCAGTCTACAACGGGATGTACATTGCAGTGTGCATTTTTTTTCCGTCTCCTCCGAACTACAGGTTTTGTACCAGAAGCGGAGGTTACCCTTTCGTATGTGTGAGAACATTCAGGGAACTGAAGGGCTGGTGTTTCCCTGCATACACGCTGAAAATCCTGTGTAGTGAGATGGCTTCAGATGTGTCTTACCTAATCTTCCTGACGGGAAGAGCAGCTTCTGCTTATGCAGACACCAGCAGCCTGGCGCTGGGACGGGGGGGTGTGCCAGCAAGGGCCCCTGCGTGGGCACTGCAGAGCTGGCACAACGGTGCCCAGAAGAGAGGACAGCTGAGAGCCCGCCTGCTTTCCCAGGGGAGCGTTCAAGTGTGTCCAGGCGCGTTTAGACACAGCACTGTCTGGACAATTGTCATCCTTGGCGTGAACCCTGCTTGTAAGGTGAACACAGCTCTGGGAAAAGTTGTGGTAGGTGGTCAATCCACCCACTCCCTTCAGCTGCCTTTTGGGCTGGAGTGAGAGCTCTTACTACTCACAGTGCTTTGAAGATACAGCATCATCTCCACCTTTATGGGGACATAACTTATTTTTGAGGTTGTGTCCTCTTGCTGCTCTCCCTTTGGCGTTGACACCTGCCGAAACAAGGAGATGATGGTTTGGGCTTCAGGCAGCGTCCTCGTTGCAGTAACAGTTTCTGTGCTCCACAGATCCACCCTGTTGCCTCGGGGGAAGCTCCTGTTCCTGGCAGAGGCGTCTTGCCTTACACGTAAGGCAATGACAGTGCTGTGCATCCAGTGAAACCCTGAGCACTGACAGTTCTGTACTTTATCTTGCCGCCCGGAGATCACTGCTGGCCCCAGGCCTACCATGGTGTACCAGCCTCTGGCAGGAGACCTGCTGCTGCAGCTAACCTTATATCCACAGCGCTCAGGGGCTTTTGCAGTCGGTTACACAACGCAAAATTACCTAGTGTCCCATCTTAACCCCTGGTTTGTGTTCAGTCTGCTGCTTAATCTACCCAGGGGGTCACTGGGGGCTTTAGCCCCAGCTTTCATAGGTTCTTCTCCAGTTATGGAAACCAGCAGCGTTCCCACTGAGACTCAGGTGATCTAGAAAAACGTGGCAGGTTCACCCAGCTGCTTGCTTACCCCACCCCAGCAGGATGGGGGAGAGAACTGGAAGGGTAAAAGTGAGAAACCTTGTGGATGGAGATGAAGCCTGTTTAACAGGTAAAGTGAAGCTGTGCACACAAAGCAAAATAAGGAATTTATTCCCTACTTCCCTGGGGCAGGCAGGGCCTTGGTGCACTAACAGTTACTTGGGAAGACAAAGGCCGTAACCACAAACGCCTTCCCCTTTCTCATTCTTTCCCTGAGCTTCTAGTGCTGAGCACAGTGCCATACGGTGTGGAATATCCCTGTGGTCAGCCGGGGTCAGCTGTATGCTGTGTCCCCTCCCAGCCTCTTGGCCGCTCCAGCCTACTCACTCGCAGGGGGCACAGGGGAGAAAGAAGCACAAAAAAGCCCTTGATACTGGTAAACCCATCTCAACAACAGCCACAACACTGGTGTGCTGTCAACACTGCTAGTCACAAATCCAGAACACAGCCCTGTACAGGCTGCTGCGAAGACAAGTAATTCCATCCTAGCCAGAGCCTGCACAAAAAAAAGAAGATCTAAATCTTGGCACCAGTATCTGCGGAGATCCTCAACAGCCAAATAAAGACTCTTAGAATCACAGAGTGGTTTGGGTTGGAAGGGACCTTTAAAGATCACCTAGTCCAACCCCCCTGCCATGGGCAGGGACACCTTCCCCTAGACTGGCTTGGCTCAGAGCCCCATCCAACCTGGGCTTGAACACTGCCAGCCATGGGGCATCCACAACCTCTCTGGGAAACGCGTTCCAGTGTCTCAGCACCCTCACAGTAAAGAATTTCTTCCTTACCTGCTTTATTCTTCTGGAGGAGAACTGTACAAGGTCAGTCCATTTTTATAAGCCAGAACACCAGGGTGAAATAACCATGCTGAAAGAATGATGCCAATAATGAGTGTCTCCTAGGACCGCTGGGTGAAAGACAGACTTGGGCAACTCGGTGAAGCTCAGAGCAAGACTAGTCATGTAGGTCCATAGCTTCTAGCTGTCCACCTGGCACCACAACACGGTTTGCCAAATGGCTTCCCACTTCCCCTGCAACGAAACGCTGTTCTTCCAGAGTGAATGGAAGGGAGTCCTGCAGTACATTTAGGCCACAGGCATCCTCAGTCCACAGTCTCAGACAAGTGGTCTCCCAAGGAAGCAGTTGCTGTGTAAAGTTGCCCTGAAAACCTTACTTCACCCTCAAAAAAGTGGGCAATGCTGCTACCTTCTTTTGTCCAGCACTGACAGCTCCATCAGTGTTTTGCACATAGCCCACACCCCGTCAAGCCTGCTTGATACACTGTGCATGGGTATAACCACACTGCCAAGGATAAAACTGTTTTGAAAAAGGTACTCAAAACAAGCCAAGTAACACTACACACGGCAGTCCAGTTCATTTCCCTTCTTTTGTATGTGAGAGCTGGCACAGCGCTCTGTGAGCTGGCCCAGTTTAATGATGCTAAACCAGTTAAAATTAGCTCAGCTTTTGGGAACATTGACTTTTTAAAAGAGTGCTTTGTTAGTGGAAAAAAATGCATAGGTCCATCAGGCACACAGAGAGACGCCACTGCTGGCAGAGTTTCCGGGTAAACAGAACTGCACTTCTTCAGGAATAATCTTGTCCTTGCCATGTGGAAATTGTTCAGTCTAAAGACTTGGACACTCACTAAAGAAATGTTATCATAGCAGCTTCTTTTCGTATTTAACAAAGCACCCTAAACTGGTCGTTTGAAATCAGGGGACACAGTCACACAGCACAGAAAACTACATGCAACTTCAGTTTTTGCTTCAGTAATATGAGTTTAGGAACAACGGCTAGGCTGGAAGCCACCAGGCTGGCCAGCTCATCGAACTCTCTCGCTTGAAAAACTTTCCTGCTTTGCAAGGTAGAGAGGAATAAATCATAGTGTGTATTACACTGAGGGTGACAATAAGTCATCAGTTACCTGATGTTTGTTATCTCCTCTCTCTGTCTTTGTGCTGTAAGCTTGTATCGTCCCTTTATTTAAGGTATCGCTCAGCTATTGATACATCATTGCTTGTGATGAAACGGCTGGAACAACCCAAACTCCTTTTTGTCCTGCTAAGACAGAAAATCACTCAATGAGTAATCCTAGCCTTGAAATTCTGTCAACAGCTTTAAAAAATGTAAATTATGCAATGAACTCATCATATAAATTGCCTGTTATATAACTGAATGGAATAATTAATTCCAACAAGCTTACACACAGATTTGTAGGGGGGAGAGGCTTTTTGCTATTAATTCACCATCAGTTAGGGGAGAGTGCTGTCAGACGCTTAGTCTGAAGGCAGTTTTGATCGATAAAGGTGACAAAAATGGGGATTCAGACCCAAAGTCAGTGAGATGAGACGAAAAAAAAAATCCAAGTTTTAGTAACAAGGAAGAAAAAACCTTCACTTCCAGTTCGTCTGTTAACTGAGCCTCCCTACCGACCGTGCTGTTCCGATGCGTGAATGTGGCCGGACGGCACGTTTCACCAGGCGCTTCGCTGCGGGGAGGGCTCTGCTCTGCGCGCCTGGCACGCTGCGACACCGAGCTGAAGCAAAGGCCTGGCCCCGCACGGGCGTCCCAATTCTCTGACACAGCCAGGTGTATGAGAAGGGTTTTAAAGAGACCTGAACAGAACTTAGGTAGGTGGCTGGAAGCAACATATTTGCTCTCTGTTTCTATCTCTGCTTCTCTCCACCTCCTCCACCTGTCTGACCAGCTGTCTTTTGTGTCCGTTGTCCTCAACAAATGCAGAAAAACGTTCTTTTAAAGATAACTTTAAGGCATGGAGGTGCGCTATAGAGCCTCCGAACCCAAGGCGACCAGTAGCTCAGCAGCCGCAGGACCGAGTCATTGCTGACTTTTTCGCGCCTGGTGAGGGAAGGGATCTGGAGATGTTCTCTGCGCCTGGGGCGGCCACCTTTGCTCACCTGTTTTGTCCAGTCCTACAGGGGCTTTGCCCAGTTTGGGGTAACGTTTGTTTTCTGCTCTGCACTGTGGCATGGCTCCTCAGACTGCTGGGCAGAACTACCCGAGGTAGGTGCAAATGGGGAATTTAAAAGGATTTGCATTTCGAAACAGAACAGCAGACATCCTGTTAGGGTTTTAGGCATTTGTAGTACCACGCAACTCAGCTAGGCAGAACAGATAATCTGTTTTGCAAGGGGCGAACCGCCACGCACCTGAGAAAGATCTTACGCGAAACCCGACCGCGCGTTCGCCTCTTCACCGCGTGGGAAACCCGAGGGGAGGCCCTGCCCCGGGGACGCAGCTGAAGCGGGGGCTGCTCCCGCCAGCCCCGGTCCCGCCCGTCGGCCTCCCGCGCTGAGGTGAGGCGTCCCCAAGGGCCGGGCCGGGCCGGGCCGGGCAGTGCGGCCCGC
>Ga0065711_1043513_pt1 | contig 14691 bp, 8 predicted proteins | sample Hoacrofraction12_FD_59098 | JGI IMG/M metagenome (GOLD analysis project Ga0065711, IMG submission 59098) | Hoatzin crop microbial communities from Cojedes, Venezuela - Epithelial fraction 12 v2 (version 2) | ecosystem: Host-associated > Birds > Digestive system > Esophagus > Crop | place... | reverse complement strand
TCAGAGGGAAGAAGTTCTTCCTCATGTTCAGACGGAACTTCCTATGCTTCAGTTTGTGCCCATTGCCCCTTGTCCTGTCGCTGGGCACCACTGAAAAGAGTCTGGCCCCATTCTCCTGACACCCACCCTTAGGATATTTATAAGCATTGATAAGGTCCCCTCGCAGCCTTCTCTTCTTCAGGCTGAACAAGCCCAGCTCCCTCAGCCTCTCCTTGTAGGAGAGATGCTCCAGTCCCCACATCATCCTCGCAGCCCTCCTCTCAACTCTCTCCAGTAGCTCCTCATCTTTCTTGAACCGGGGAGGCCAGAACTGGACAGAGTACTCCAGATGAGGCCTCACTAGGGCAGAGTAGAGGGGAAGGAGAACCTCCCTCGACCTGCTGGCCACACTCCTCCTAATGCATCCCAGGATTCCATTGCCCTTCTTGGCAACCAGGGCACGCTGCTGGCTCATGGTCAACTTGTCATCCCCCAGGAGTCCCAGGTCTTTCTCCACAGAGCTGCTCTGCAGCAGGTCCACCCCAAGCCTGTACTGGTGCATGGGGTTGTTCCTCCCCAGGTGCAAGACCCTGCACCTGCCCTGGCTGAACTTCATCAGGTTCCTCTCCACCCAACTTTCCAGCCTGTCCAGCTCTTGCTTAATGGCAGCACAGCCTTCTGGTGTATCTACCACACCTCCCAGTTTTGTGTCATCAGCAAACTTGCTGAGGGTACACTCTGTCCCTTCATCCAGGTCGTCAATGAAGAAGTTGAACAAGGCTGGGCCAAGTACTGACCCCTGGGGGACACCACTAGTTACAGGCCTCCAACTAGACTCAGCGCCGCTGATGACAGAGCTCTGAGTTCTGCCATTCAGCCAGTTCTCAACTCACTTCACTGACCACTCATCCAGCCCACACTTCCTGAGCTTCCCTAGGAGGACGCTTTGGGAGACAGTGTCAAAAGCCTTGCTGAAGTTGAGGCAGACAACATCCACTGCTCTCCCCTCATCTACCCAGCCAGTCATGCCATCTTAGAAAGGTATCAGATTGATCAAGCATGATTTCCCCTTGGTGAATCCATGTTGACTACTCCTGATAACCTTCTTTTCTTCCACTTGCTTGATGATGACCTCTAGAATGAGTTGCTCATGGATTAACTCACAATATTTGTGTACAGTCTAGATACCTGCTTGGGTGTCTAAAGTGGGACTGAGCAGAACTGGAAGCTTCATTTCAACTAAGTGGTGCAGATGGCCTGTAATTAGCTCCTCAAGTGCCTATATGGGGACATCCCTGTTCCTGAGTGGCCTAAGTAAAGGCCTCCAGGACTGCACACTGTACTTTGTTCCCTCTTCAAGCCTGATCAGGGACCTAGGTGAACACACAAGTCAGCTGTGTGCCAGAAAAAGGTATCTAACCTGCTGATGGCCAAACCTATATGCGCTCTTGGGCAATGCTATGTATCTGAGAAAGTACTAAGCTGAACCCAAAGACTTTATGCTCACTTTTGTTCAAAAATTTCAGCTATGGAAAACGACAGAATATGCGTTTCACATATAAACATGCTGCTTAAAGTAGGTAACTCTTAAGGAGGAGGAGATACAAGTTCATGGTCATCCTTAGCCTGGGGAAACTTCAGCACATAATTTCTCTGTCCTGGGATACTGCCCTCAATAGTAGGCAAAGGGTTCACATTAAGTGTTGGTATGTTCTGATACGTCTATGAAACTACAGCACTGCAAGAAATAAGAAAGCAAGACTTATGGGGTCAGCAGAAGCAACTCAGAGGAAACCCCACTCTGTACTGGTGGTTAAAGTGTTTCCTGGGCAATGCGCACATTCAGTTCATATACTAGCTTAACCCACTGCAATTTGGTTGCCTGTCTATACTCTATCATCACTGCAGTAATGGGACTTGCAGAAATGAAGGAGGCATGAACTGGAATGCATATTCTGCCTTTTATGACTGAGACCTTTTTTGTGTGTAAAACCAATGGAGAAAACCCGTGGAAGCTGATGGCACAGAGCAATGGGAGAAAATAAATAGATTTGAAGAGAATTCATAACACACAGGAATTACGTGCAAGGTAGAATGTGAAGCTGGGAATACCGACTCTCCACAGACCTTCAGCTTCAACTGGTTGTGTGACTGGAGTGATGAGGAAACAAAACCAGGCAATTAAATAACAGAGATTCTATTTCTTTGTCCAAGCCTGTGCATTTCTTGGGCTAGCTGAAACAAAGACTGTTTTTTCTTTTGTTTTGGTTTGGTTTATTTTCGTTTCTAATTCCTGCAAAGCTTCTGTGTTTGTTTACTTCACCTATTTTATGCCCCAGAAGGGATAAACTGTAAGCTTAGAGTGCTAATAAGACTGGAGTTCTGTGAAAGTGCAAGCTTCTGAGAAATCTGAGGGTTTAGCTGAAAGACTAATGTAAAGAACTAACAACCTAGAGACAAGACAAAGTGCGGGGAGACCAAGAAAAAAAAAAAGCAAAAAACATGCTTAGAGCCAGTATAATTTCAAGGGAAGCTTAAGTATGTATAAACCTTGTGTTATGAGTTGCAAACCAAGAAGCCTGCTCAGTATTTAGCTGTGAGTTCCATCAGGGCAATGTGACAATTTCTAAGACAGAGCTACAAGTTACAAGTACCAAATGCAATGAAATGGACTTGGTGGCCTGAGGGTCTGTCTTATGAGAGGAACAGTGTGTGATCATCCTTCAAGTTAGCATGCATATAATGTATCCTCTGATCAACACAGCGCTTTGTGTCTTTGCCAGTGCATCACTACCACCATGAGCAATGTGTGTCTGCCAAAGGAACAAAGGAGAATACTGGGGGTCTTTTGCCTGTATGCCAAAAGGATCCCTGTCTTGAAATGGCAGGATTCCCAACTACAACACTGTACCAGACACCATCTTGGTGTCATATCGGCATAGTGCCTTTCAGTAGGAGAGATTTAGCATCTCCAGCGTTTTTTCCTCAAGAAATCTCCAGCGTACCCTATACCTAGTCTCCATTGTTTAATTTACTTACGCATTTTGAATTAATCCGTATAACAAACACTTTCTAAATTTTCATCTTTTCAGCTCATTTGGAATCTAATTTTCTCCCTGAGTAAAGGTCTGTACAGACTTCTATTCAGAATACCACAGTGATTCTCCTTAATTTGCCAAAAAAGATCACCTTTAATTAACAGTATTCATCCTTAAAATGTACAAAGACTGTAAGCAGCCACAAAACATAAGCTCAAAACTGGTAATGGTAACTGAGCTGTGAGGAAAGAGGAAATGCACAAGACTTTTAAATGCTTGCTTGGTATCAGACATGTAACAAAGATCCATGTTAACAGGGCTGTGCAATTCATAGAATTCTGTGCTGCTAGCAAAATGACTTGTATTTTTTAATTGAGATCTCTCTTAGCCAGAACAATAGGAACCAGATCACTGAAAAGATACATCTTGATTTTAATGCAAAATGATTCTCTAATATCTTCCATACCCAACTGTTTGAAGTGAAATATTATGATCAAAGTATACGTGTGATAGAAAACAGACCTTAAAAATGTAAAAAATCCTTTGACACTATGCCACAGGATTATTGTAAGATATTCAGCTAGGATTTTAAAAAACGGCAGTTACTAACCTCTGAAATCTAATAATTGCTGGACAGTGTTTCAGTAGATCACCAAAACATCCTACGTGATTGCTTTTGCAGTTCTCACCTCATTCCATCTTGCTAAATTATAAATTCTGTTGTTAAGGTGATATTTTTGTCATGTTTTTTGATAACCTTTGCTATGTACACTCACATACTTTGGGGCCACATATTCTTCCACAGCTTGCAATACAATAAATTTTATCTTCCAATACTTCATACTTTGATGCCTTCTCCTTCCTAGGAAGAAACTCCCTGACAGTGGGTGTCATCTTAAATGACTGTCAGCTTTGTGTTCAAACACGTATCACATAATTAAAATGTTTGGTGAAAGGAAAAAATTAGAGACAAATACAAACTCAAATTTACACAAAAACAAGAATTAAGAAGCATCTATTCCTACAGCAGTTGTGTCAGCCATAGCCAAACATCAGCCAACTGCTGCTGAAGCAATTCATGTTTTTATCCAGATGTGTTTAGTGTGATACCATTTGTCAAATATAGATCAATAAGGTGATACTACTTTTTCTCTCATGTAAGAGAAAAAAGTTGCAGGCTTTAAAATGCTGTAATTTTGTAACAAATTCCATGGCAGCTCCTGGACCCATTCATAGAATCACAGAATCGTTTGAGCTGGAAAGGACCTTAAAGATCACCTAGTTCCAACCCCCTTGCCATGGGCAGGGACACCTTCCACTAAACCTGGTTGCTCAAAGCTCCATCCAACCTGGCCCCGAACACTGCCAGGGAGGGGGCAGCCACAGCTTCTCTGGGCAACCTGTTCCACTGCCTCGCCACCCTCAGAGTAAAGAATTTTCTTATGTCTAATCTAAATCTCCAGCACTGGACCCAGTAGTCCAGACGGGGTTTCACCAGAGCAGAGTAGAGGGGCAGAATCACCTCCCATTCAACCGAACGGAAAAATAAAAACGTACAGTGACCATAACCAGTGCCATTTTTGCTTATTAATTCTAAATAAATTTTAGTGTAGCCCTGTTTCCCAATGAATACAGCACTGATGTTGCCATTAAAAAGCCTCCGGATATGTCAAGTATCGTCTGAACTTGTCTTGTTCTTCCTGGAGCTTTGTTTCGTTTGTTTAATGATCATCCAGCTATCTCCTGGTTTCTTGAATTTTTGTTTGTCTTTCTAGAACCGTATTATTTTTACAGATGGTAGCAACAAACAGCTGTTCTGTACAGAATGAGGTACTTCTAACCCCAGCATAACAATGCAATGCAGAAAAGTACAGTCATGGCAATGAGAGAATGGTTTGCAAGCAGAGGTGTCCAAGCAGGAGAGACTGGACGCAGTGCAGTGGAGCACAGGTCTGTCAGGGTCAGCGAGGGCCAGAGGATGGCACTGGGGATCCCAGAGCTAATGAAGAATACGCTGATGATCAGTTAAAGCAGTGCATATCTGGGAATGGGACAAAACCATGTTCTAGCCTAATAAGAAAAAACAACATTAATCCAACTTATGTAAGACAGTCCATAAAGAGTAAATTTGTTATTAATTTATTATTAACATTTATTAATATTTATTCATTTGACAGTAATTTATTTATTGTTATAATTAATTTGTTTAATAATATTTAGAGAAATTATTGTTAATAACAAAATAATGGTTTCCTTTTCTAATATTGATTAGATATATTTAAGGTACTCACATTTTCAACTGAAGGTATTTACTGGCAAACCTGCTTTTAATTAAATCCCATTTACATGACTAATCCTATTGATTCAATGAGATTAATCATGTACAAATGAACACCAAAGCAGCAGTTTAGTCATGTGTGAAAAATATTTAGATGCTACATCCTGCCACACTTGGGTTCCTTTTCATGTCTTATTTATGATAGAAATTCTTTTATTGTTGCTGTGTGCATTATGTTATTAGACTAAAATCTATTTTTTGCAACACTCCAGATTTTACAAGGACAAAAATCCATTATCAAAAACCTTAAAAGCACGGAACAGGAGGTAAATACAAAAGTCCTTCATTCCCTTCACATATTTCACCTGCAAAACCACCACTTAAACCACACTTTCACTTCAAGCACCAGAAAATACCCGAAGACAATATGGATTTGCTTTTCATCAGAACTATGGAGAAAAAAAAAATCTTTCTAGTTTAGCAGTGATAGCATAATCTATGTATTTTAAGTACCTGTATGATACTGATTACTGAGCAAACTATAAACTTTGACGTATTTATCCTCATAATTCAGCTGAAGGCAAGGCAACAGCATTATAACAATATCATGGGGAAAGGAAGTGATGCACAGAAGCTGTATTTACAAAAGAAATCAAATAAATTTATGTGCTTCATCATCACTTCCAAGGCCTACACCCAAAATGGGGACCTCCAAAATGTTCACTCCAGGGCAGTCCACACCCGCTGGTGTCTAAGAGCCGTAAAAAACATGCAGAAGGTGCATACATGGGTCCGGGCACTGCCTTAGCAGTGAGAAGTAGCAAACTCCTGAGAGTCACTTTGCCAGTAGGGCTGAATCCAAAAGGTGGTCTTGGATCACACCTGCCTAACCAAGCTTTGCACAAAAAACAGCCAGAGGTGGCATCCTCCTTTTATAGTGGTATCCTCCTTTTATAATCCTCTATGTGCATACTGCTAACCCAGACCTGAGTGTCCTGTAAACAACTGCAGCACCTGGAGCAATCTGGACTTAGTGGCTCTGCTTCTCAGAAGGTTCTGCCTGGTCAAGGAACAGGATTACTCTTGACTGTTCCCAATTTTGAAGCTGCCCCAATTTTTGTGGATAAACTAAAAATTCAGTGGACTAAAGAGAATGAATATGTAGTAATTCGAACATTCGTTTATGAGACAGGAAAACATCAGTTCCAGGCCTGGCTCCAATTATTTTAAAGTATATTATCCCAGGACAATAACTATCAAACTTTTCTTCTAGTGATAATTCTCTTTCAAGCGGTGAAACTCATATCTATTGCACTTATGAACCCAAATAATAGCATAATCATCTGAAGCCCTACAGCCCTGTACATAACTCCCACAACCCTATCAGATGTTCAGACTGGCTAATATCCCAGCCTTGGCACCCTCCTCCCTTCCAAGGAGAGTGAAACTCCATGATACCGTCTGTATTACTAGTGACTTCCTAAACACTTGGTGCAGATGGGACCAGCTGGACTAGGCTCTGTACTCACATTACACCTGCAGTGCTGAACATTTTTCCTCCTCTCCTTTGTCAGTTTGAAGCACATCATCAGCCTTCAAACCTACCAGTAGAGAGCATCTGTACACGTGCCAATCACTGCAGCTATCAGCCAATACCACAGAACAAACAAAACACTTCCAAGGATAAAAACATAACTCGTTATAGTTCAAGCTGAAGTGCCCATCTTCACAGACAATTGAAATCTTCTGTGTATACAGTACAGAAAGGACTGCAAAAATATATTCATAGAATAGAGAAGCAAACAGTGTATCAGAAAAAGTGAACCATTTGGATTCAAATATTCCACATGAAATCTTCAGACGTAAGATCTTCCAAAACTCTTTTGGGGAAAGGTATTCTTGCATGAAACATTTACAATGTTATTCCTCATAACCAATAAATAGCATGAATCCGATTTAGTGATTTTCTAATAACGTAATTTAAGCCCTTTCTAGCTGCATGACAGGAATGAGTTCCAACGGCTTTGCAGACTCACGCCCGAGCACTCTGTGCACACTTTCACAGCAATCTGCACCACTCTCTAACGGTCAGCAGGAAGCCCTGGATAAACATGTATCTTGGACTCTGTTTTGAAGGATCCACCACTAACATCGTGTACTGGGTCTGGCTGAGACAGATTTCATTTTCTCCATAGCAGCCCTGATAGTGCTGAGCTTTGCATTGGTAGCTAGAAAAGGGTTGACAACACACCAGTGTTTTAGCTACGGCTGAGCAGTGCTCACACAGCATCAAGGCTGTCTCTCCAACATTTGCCCCACCCCCATGCCAGTAGGCTGCGGGGTGGGCAGGATTTTGGGAGGGGACATAGTAGGGACTGACCCAAAAACGACTGTTGGGATATTCTATACAATATGACTTCTGCTCAGCAATATAAGCTAGGAGAAAGGAGGAGGGAGGGCATTAGTTTTTACAACATTTGTCGTATGGAGCAACCGCTACGCCTCCTGAAGCCCTGCTTCACGGGAAATGGCCAGACATCACCTGCTGATGGAGAGTAGAGAATAAATCTTTTATTTTCCTTTGCTTCCATGCGTGGCCTTTTGTTTTTGCTTTATTAAGCTGCTTTTATCTTGACCCACACGTTTTCCCATCTTTTTTTCTTATTCCCTGTCCTGCTGAGGATGGGAGTGACAAGGCGACTTGGGGGGCACCTGGCATCCAGCTAAGGTCAACCCACCACAAACTGTAACCAAACCTGGTATAGCTGCCTAGAAACACAAGCTGATGTACCTGGCTGCTAACATATGGAAAAGAGCGGGCAGGGGTAACATGTATTGACCTCGTTTTGATAGACTTTTTTTTTTTTCCTAAGCAATTCTAAACCAGGCTGAACCAGCACCACTGTTCCTCTCCAGCTCTTTCTTACGCCACTTTTTGGTACTGATAGAGGCTTAGCTGGGCCTTCACAGCACACTCACCCAACATGAAGATCATCCAATTAAAAAACCCAAGGTGACTAGTTTTCTGCTTGGCTGATGTACTGACATAGCTCAGGAAAAAAGAAAGGAGAGAAGCCAGAGCCATCTCAGCAGCAATGGGGTCTCAGATTCTCACAAGCAACTTGTGGTAATATACCTCAGTTAATGACACTGGTTAACAAATTCCCCCTTAACATAAGGCATTTCCAACGCTAGTTAGAAGTGGTAAGGCTGGAAGTCCTGTTAATAATTTTGCACAGCTAAGAGTCAGAGAATTGCTGTTTTGATCCTTCATCCTCCCATCATCCTTCAGCAAAGATGTTCAACAGCACACAACTATCAGCTATGGCTGAAAGTTATAAACCATGCTACAAACAAACACTGTCTCAGCGTAACTGATGAATGAGCTACCAGTACATGAAGAAGAACAACATGAACATCTCTTGAAGAATAAAAGAAAGCAAACTGGTGAAAATTTCCTAAAAAGGGATGACACGTTGTTTTCCCCATTGTCACCAGTTTTCTGTCAAGCCACCAAAAAATGGATGGTATTCAAAGCTTATATTTTTGTTGTGGTTTTGCCATTTCAAAGAGATAGAAATAAAAGAAATATTAATTTGAGTGGGTCATATGTCTTGTTTCCCCCTCAGATAATGAAAAAGAACAAAACCAAGAAATTGGAGTAAAGCACATAAAGAGATAGGCTGACCAGCTGAGAGAGAAAGAAACACAGCAAACAGTTACAAAATTGCTTTTTTTAAAGTAATCTTCTTCACTATACCAAATGTCAAGGATGGTTTCAAAAGTAAAACTACAGTGAAAAAAAATCTTAAGTAATACAAATGATTAAATAATTTGCCTTTAGTAGAAGGAACACATGCTATCACTGTGTCACATCTCTTTTGTGGGCTCTAATCTAATCTTCATTTAGACCAAATTATATTGATCGCGCGGGGAATTTGCCTTGAGTAAGGAAAACAGTTTGGCCTTTGCAGGGTAAAGTAACAACACTGGTCTCATACATTGTTATTATAGATTGTTTTTATTAATTCTGATGGCAGCTAGTCCATCTGAAAAATGTATCAGTAATTTGGCAAAAAACTTTATTTATAACTTCTTTAAGAGACTAACAGAACTGAGAATGACTTTGAAAAATTTGACTGTCTTCCTCCTGAGATTTAACTAGCATCAGAAAGGGCTCAAACTCTGAAATATTAATAAATCAATGACGCATAATTTGTAAATTTGTACTTTATATCATGTACAACTTCCTCTATTCTAAAGAGCATTTTACATTTCTTGTTAACAGTGAATGCAAATAAAGCTCAATGGAATTCTGCAGTGACCTTTGTTTTATTACAATTCCTGCATATTTATAAATGAACAGCTAAACTTCAATTCGAGAACTACAAAAACTTTGAGTTGGAATCCTTTGATAAAACACAACTGAATAAACTTCATAAAATTAATTCCCTAAGAAGAGAAAAATAAAGTCTCCTCTGAAAATTCCTCTGTGTATACCAACACACAAACCAGATTTTTCCATGCTTTTGCAAATAGACAAATAAACAAAACAGCAATATGGATAGATTTGAACAGAAGAGGATAAATTGATTTAAAAAGAGCACAGGAGAACATATTAAATGTAATAGATCATATAATCACTGCATTACATAACTGTGTAAAATATAAATATGTAGGTATAAAACACTGCATAATAATAAGAAATGCAGTACCTGCATTATGTCATAATATAATTCCATGTAATGTCACTGAGACCTAATAACTGAAATCCCACTATGTAAACAGAATCACCATTAACTTCTGTTAATGGCTGTTCCACACATGAACACTTCCACATTTGTCAAAAGCACAAGCATATCAGAGGACAAGGTCCAAAATACCGTAAACATATTGTATACTCTGCCCACCCAGAAAAAGTGCAACAGAAGTATTTGAAGACAAAAGCCACAGTTTACTGTTACGAGAAAGGCAGAAAAAGAAGGCATGACTGGTCTGAATTATTTGATAGTACAGGACTTGGTGCTATCAAGTACTTGTTCACTGGAGCCAACAGCAAGAGAGTCAAACTTCTGTTCCTAATTTGGACATGCTTTGACTTCATTGTGAACACCTGATTTCCTTATATACCTTCCCCATTCTTTACTGCTGGTTCCTATTTAAGTTCTGTGTTCTTCAGAGTGGAGGTCTCTAGCAGCATTCATCCTCAGCTGAGAGTAGGTCTCCACAATGTCTGATGTGCACTAATGGACATAAATACAGGTTTAATTCAAGCAAAAATGGCAGTCTGGGGAAACAAAATCCTGGTTTTGGTTATAACAGGGCTTCCAACATACTATTTCATTGAAGCCATGAATGTTTAAAACAAGCACTGAGCTCATGAAAAACTGGTATTCAGATTCCATACAGTACATCTGTGATCTCGCTGAAGGCAGGGCAAATACTTGACTGCAGTAGGCTGACCTTTCCCACAAAATAAATAATACACCATCTTGTTAGTGTGAGAAGTGCTGACAAAATACTGATAGAATCTGTGACACCAAAGAAACTACCACTCAGTCATATATATATAACCAAGTATATTTATTAATAAAGCATTTAAATAACTGGAAGCAAAGCTATTTATATAGGCTTCTCCTACTATAAAGGAAATTGTCCAGGTATTTTCTTTTTCGAAGGTATCAGAAAATTCACTTATGGATTGACCCACACTCCACCAAATTCAGTACACATATGTGAAGTGCTGATTACTCTTGCACACAAACTTCTAAACTTTACATTAAAACAAGAAATTTTGTAGTTTATTGAAGAAAATCAGGTGGAAATGATCAATACAGCACAAACTGAAGTACAATCATTAGTGATAATAGCATATAATCCTTGAAAAGAAAGGTAGGCCTTATTGATTAAAAGAGATTCTGATAATTAATGCTTTTTCTACACTGCATTGTTTCAAAAAAAAGAATCTGAAATCAAACTTGCATGACTCCGATAAAGCATCCTATTACGAGTGGTTCAGAGTGAGCCAAATATGTGCTACTAATATAAATGTTTAGGGTGATTGTTTTCTTTTAGCAAAGTAAGTCAAAAAGGGCATCATATGGAGCACACTGGAATCCATAGGAGACTTTGAAACATTTCCTTCCATAAAGAAGAAACACAACATCTCTAACTGATTTTATGAAAGTTTCTGTGATGATTTTTGCCATGAACATTTTAGGAGTAACAATATTCATGTAAAAAAATATTATTTAAAGTGAAATTTTTTTTTTTTTACTTTCTAGATTTTCACTGAGGTCAAACTGCTCATAACAGTGTGATAACAAACTGTTCGTAACTGCTCATAACCTGCATGGTAATAGGCTATTTTCGCATATCAGTTTTAAGTTTTTAAACAATATTTTAAAAGCCATAATTAAAAATACCTTTCACACAAAATCAAAAAGCCTGTTCTACTATTAGTGCTCATCTTCCTTTGTCCTCTTCAACTCACGGAAAACAGTACCACTGTAAGCAGCAGAATGTAAAAACTACTAAAAGTCTTTCAAGTATGTTACTGTACTCATTCAATACTCTGGACAACAGTTTTATTTAATTTGTGTTTTCTAAATTTTGCTTTAAATAGTTGTTGCACAGTAAATATTAAATATCCCTGTAGAAATGTATGGTTCTTAGACTCCATTTTGTAATTTTTGATCTCGCTAGACAAATCCTGTTCTAACAGTTTAAATCCTCTGATGCAGCCATGCTATGCCATGTTATTACTGTCTAAGACTTTCTGACTAGGAATGTCCAGCCTACTCAGCCAACTAGTGACCTGTGGGTATGTGATGAATATTATAAATTTATCTTAAATGTGTGCAACAGGAGGTGAGTATTGATGGAGCAACATATAAATAAATGCATACACAGCGTGAAAGCCTCACAAAACTATCTGCATCCTACATCTTACTATTAATCAGCAATGTGTCATAAATTGTTGTTTAAAGAGACATCTATTACAGTAAATCCCCTGTTAAGATATCCCTGTTGTTTTGAGATCTGAAATCAGGAAAACATAAATAAATAAATCAGTTGCTGAATACTGAGATGCTGGCACCCAGTGAGCTGTAAGAATTTGTGACAAAGTAGACCAATGCTACATTTCTAGCATATTAAAAAATCCCTACTAAAATTATTTTAAACTGCCTGAAAAAAGATATACAGGATTAAGCCTGGAACTCCAAATGCCAAGATTTAATTAATAAGAATATTCTCTCTCTTATTTTTTTCTGTTGGATGAAAGTAAGAGGACGAAATAATTATTTTCATTGTTTTATAAGGGCCCCTGTCAGATATGGCAGTAAAACACAGGGGAAATCTCTCTCTCAGCTTCTGTCTAAGTAACTATTATGAAAACCCACAATAATATCATGGCTTTGTAATGGACACAATAAGAAAAGACCTTTTTGTATTCTTATTGTCATTCACAAAATTGTACAGATTGACTACATGCAAAGGTTTTACGAGTCCACTAAAGTTGGAACTAGGCTCTGTCTTATTGAGAGAAACTTCACGAGATGCTGCAGTCACAGCACTGAAGATGAAGCGGACAAATTCCCCTGAGCCCTTAAATTCAGGACCCTGCCATTGTGTTCACTGAGATCTGTTTGCTAGTGCTTTGATCCAGGCTAAGCACCCTAGATGTAAGGCTACGGAAAAGGAGCAAGATACAATGAAACTGGGTCTTAGTGAAAACGTGGCGATTTTCAATATTGCTTTAATCAGTGACACCAAAGATGATCTGCCTGCGGAAGAAATGCTGATTAAACCACGTATTTCCAAAACTTTTTATTAAAAAAAAGAATAGTTACAGCTTTCTTTTTTGACCTAGTTCCTATTTTTTGTTCAACACCTCAGCACTTTTAGAAACACAATCATCCATTGTATACTCATCACATCTTTTGTAAAATGCAACACTTTTTTAAAAAAGGAAAAATACTGACTTTCATCCATTTTCCTAAACCATTTATCATATTCGAAACTGTAAAAATCCTCAGAGGTTCAAAAAAGAAACAGTAGGCTTTAATCTAAACGCTCTCTATTTACATTAGGGTTCTAAAATATGACTGGAAGTAGTTTTGGGAAAAGATTTTGCACTTCATACAGTTAAGCTTGATGAAAGTAAATCCAAAGGGTGGGATGGCAGTACAGTAGTACTGTAGAAAGCTGTCAGGTCTTTGCAATTCTTTTCTGAATGCCATTGCTAGGCAATGTCAGTACCAAACCTCAAAGTAATACACGAGTTCATAAAACACAATCTTACCAAGTCACAGAATCACAGAATCACAGAATAGTAGGGGTTGGAAGGGACCTCTGTGGGTCATCTAGTCCAACCCCCCCACATAAGCAGGCATTCTCAATGTTAGGCAAACTCCATTCCCCTTAAAACTCAGCTTACACTGACAAAACTGTACTTCCAGTTGCTGCTACGAACCCTAACAAGAAGAAACCATTCTGTTGGTTACTGGTCAACCTTGGTTTTGCTACCTGTGCCGATCTAACGTGAACCAGAATGCCTGTGAAAACAAGGTCTGCGTTTCTTGCCTAAATGTTTGCTGACACAAGCTACGAACTGCACTGTTTGTGGCAGGAATACGCTACATTTTGATCCCTCAACAAAGCCTCCAACTGCACCACGAACCAGCTTTATACATACAAACACACTGACCGACGTGCTTGATAAACCTACAGAAAAGAAAGCCTCAACACACCTCTCCTGCATATTTTTAGCCTTCTGAGGAAAGGGGGAAAGCGCTTTAGAACTGAGTGGAGGACAAAGAGCATACTGCTAGTGAGAAGTACCGCGAGGCCTGATTTGCCAACTGATTGTAACTTCTCATAGCAACCTGACGAACAATTTCCAACTGTATTAAAGTAATTAAACACTGAAATAATTGTGTTACTGTTAAAATTCTCAGCAACACAAAAAAACTATCCTCTAAGTACAGTGAAAAAAAATAAAGAAGGAAACCTTCCCCCTACCAAACAAAACTTCCCCCCCCCCCAACAATGCTGCTCCTCAAGCTCACACCCAGGAAAACCAGCAGCAGCAAGAATTAAAATATGTCTTAAGTCAGAAGCAAAATCATGTTGGAAACGTGTTTCAAAATTTAAGGGGGGAAAAAAAAAAGCGTTTGCTCTCTGCTTCCTCCGCCCCTCCCGCCAGGCAGATCTCAGAAACGGGTGCGTTCCCTGGGAGATACGCATCCCCCGGGAATTCGGCCTGATTTTGCAGGGGGGTGTGTTAAAGGAGCCTGTGCACACACACACCCCCCCCAGCCCCCTCAACGCGGTGGCACCACCGGCGATCAGGGCCGGGGACGTGGGGGTGACTCCCGCGCGGGAGGGGGGGGG
>Ga0065711_1043512_pt1 | contig 14691 bp, 10 predicted proteins | sample Hoacrofraction12_FD_59098 | JGI IMG/M metagenome (GOLD analysis project Ga0065711, IMG submission 59098) | Hoatzin crop microbial communities from Cojedes, Venezuela - Epithelial fraction 12 v2 (version 2) | ecosystem: Host-associated > Birds > Digestive system > Esophagus > Crop | place... | reverse complement strand
CCTGTGCAGCCTGCTGTAGGTGACCCTGCTTCGGCAGGGGGGTTGGACTAGATGACCCACAGAGGTCCCTTCCAACCCGTACTATTCTGTGATTCTGTGATTCTGTGATTCCTCTGGATGGCATGCCGTGCTTCTGGTGTGTCAACTGCACCACTCAGCTTGGTGTCATCTGCAAACTTGCTGAGGGTGCACTTGATCTCGCTATGTCATTGATGAAAATGTTAAACAGCAGTGGTCCCAGCACGGACCCCCCACTTGTCACCGGTGTCCATCTGGACATCGAGCTGTTGACCATTATCCTTTGGCTGTGACCTTCTGACCAGTTCCTTAGCCACTGAACAGTCTCCCCATGAAACCCATATCTCTCCAATTGAGAGAGAAAGATGTTGTGAGGGACTTTGTTGAAGGCTTTCAAGAAGTCCAGATAGATCACGTCCATAGTTCTTCCGCTGTCCACTGATGTAGTCACACCATCATAGAAGGCTATTAGGTTGGTCAGGCAGGACTTGCCCTTGGTGAAGGCATGCTGGCTGTCTCCAGTCACCTCCCTGTCCTACATGTTTCTTAGCATAGCTTCTAGGAGGATCTGTTCCATGGTCTTCCCAGGCACAGAGGTGAGGCTGACAGGTCGGTAGTTCCCAGGGTCCTCCTTTCTGCCCTGTTAAGAAATGCCATCACGTAGCATACGAAGCAGGGAAGTTTTCTAGTCTTGTGAACTGGGCGGTACTTGAGCCATTATGAGCCAGAGCACTGGAACGCTGGGTCCTCTGGTGAGGAATGGCCTTTGATTCCCTTTTGAAGGGAACACAGGCTGGCTTTTACTACTTGATTTTATTTATGGAAGATTTTATGTTAAAATGATTCTACAGCGTTGCTGTTGTCAGAGAAGTGCATTGTGTGGCCTGTCTGTGGCATAAACTGAAAAAAAATAAAGGGAAAATATATTTTGTTTGTACATGCGATATACGAATGGTTTTAAATCCACTTACTCATTTTATAGTGAATCTGAATGTTTTCCTGTTTTTTCCTTATATTTTTTCCCTTCTGTTTTGAAGAACTGTTTTCCCCTGTAGGCTGACTGAAGGAAGAAGCGAGGACTTGAGGAGATTGTCATTTTCATTAACGTGGGCTATGAAGTAGACGACAGAACTGGAAGAGAGTATAATAACATATGACAGGCAGGTATTGTTAGTGTGAGGCTATAAGAAAAAGCAGCTAGTAATTCTACTGTTTTACTACATCCAGATAGGTTAAAAATGGAGGTACTGATAACATTTATAGTTTAAAATAGCTGAGCAGTAAAGGAGAAAGGTGATAGAAATGGCAGATAAAAAGTTACCTGCAGTCTAACAGAGCCACAACTCCATAGACAGCTGTAACAGTGTAGCTGTTAGATTTTACAGGCTCAAAATCTGTAACTGAGGATACCAAATACTCAGACATAGCTGTTTGTCTAAGCAATTAGAGATGTAACTATTGTGAATAGTGTGATCGAAATTTCAGAAGCTGGTTCAAATCGTGCAAGTTCTTTGCATTCTCCACAGAGATTTTGTGTTCTCACTTTTATTTGTTTTAAAAATTTAAAAAAAAAATCAGTAAGGTGCATAAATTATCAGTAGATGTGAAATTTTTTCTCTTCTGTAACCTGTTGAGAACATTCTAGAAAAATATTAAGTCACAGAAGACTGGAAATTCTTTACTTTTTTGGCCTGCTATCACATCTGAAAAGAATTCTCTGTGACAAGCTAAGAATACATCATTATATGTAATTTTCCATCTTTTAATGAGCAGTGTGTGACATTGTCAGAATAAATGGAGTTACTGCCATTAGATAATTTTCAGAATGAGGAGCACAGTATTGCAGTTATGAATCGAATGCAATTTGATAATTTTCAGAATAAGGAGCACAGTATTGCAGTTATGAATCGAATGCAATTTGGATGTTAATCCATGTTTTCCCTAAAGTTTGAGTAGGATAAATGCTGGGGTAAAAACAAACAAAAGAAATACTCGTGGAATTCATTCCTGCCAAAACTGTTAGCAAACTAAACAAATGACGGACCACACCCAATAATCCTTCTCAAATGAAATTCAGAACAATTGTTGTCAAGGTCCCTTCCTCGGTAACTTAGACACTGGTGGAAAAGGCTGAACAGAAAACAGTGCCTGATTTTCAGCATTCATCCTAAAATCTCAGGGTTTATTTACACAGAGAAATAGCTACACATTAAGTAATGGGGTATATACATGCAGCCCACTAGGTCCCCTAGCTTTCCCTGCAGGCACTGGTAACATGCATGGTTGTACATTTATGCTCCCTGTGGTGAATTAATTTTAAAGGAATAAAGTGTGCTACTGTACCACCAACCAACCTTCAATCAAAAATACCCCTAATCAACTAACCAAAAAACCTGCATAAAAAAATCTTTTAACTAAAACTATACCAGGTGACATATTGTCTTTTGAATCCTGTAAAGCCAAAGTGTTTCTGAAATCCATGAAGTATTTCTGTAGGTGCAATAGAAATCCACCAGTAAAAATCTGATCTACAAGGAATCGAAGTCAGAGTTTGCCTTCTATATTTTGTGATCATTCACTGCCTGAAAGGCGAGTGTAGAGATGTCATTGAAATATAGAGAGGTACTTTGTTCAGCTGAGAAAAACAGGAGTGTGCACATCAGTTATTCAGTGTTTACAGCTGGAGGAAATCATATGAGTGGTTACGAAGTTCCTCAGCAGCTGGGTGACTTGTGACCAGTAAGCTTGACCTTAGCAAGAAAAATTTACAGCAGACAATATAATTCTGAACTGTAAGTGCCAAGCAATATTTTCTGTATGGAGATGATCAGCCTTTCTTGGAGGTCAAATAACTTGCAATTATAAAAAAATTCATTCTCCTCTTAAAGTTTCACTTGTATCTTCAGATGTTAATTCTGGCATGTGATGATTTAAGTGTTACTTATTTTTTCCAACATAGCTGCTTCTGCCGTAACTGAAGTAAGGTTTTCCAATCCTTGTATAATCTAGAAGTCTAGTAATATTAATTTTGTCAAATCTGAAGAGAATTGCTTGATGGTTTTATCTGCAAAAGCAGACGGTATGTCAGAATGCATTAATGATCAACATCTTTAGGAGAAGATTAGAGAAATCAATTGTTTCTTTTTAAAAAATGTAAACCTTTGCAGAAACAGTTATCTGAATTTGCATTAATGGATTTACTGGCAAAGATCTTTTCCTTTGCTAGTCTTGTGAAATATGTTTAGAATTGAAATATGTTTAATATTGAAATATGAAATATATTTAGCAATTTTCAGTGTCTTTGAAACTAGCCAAAATTTTTGTAGATAGACGACCTTAGCATGACCATAGTAACAGTGACATGAAAAATACAAGCCAATTTTAAAGTACATATGCTTTCATTTGTTATCTGAAGAACAACTGAAGAACAATGTATACAAGGAGAAAAACTGTCAAAATTTTACATCTGAGGTGAATTGAGGAAGAAACAAAAAACTACAACAGCATCTTTGTGGTATGCTAGGTGTTCTGTTGCCTTCGAAGCTCCAAGGTGAACTGTCCTGAAGCATTTTCTTCCTTTTTTCTTTTTAAATTTAGTGTTGTTCCCATGTTCGGTTGCTAAGATAAGAATGACTTTTGAAAAATGGTCTTTTGATAGTACTGAATATTTAAGAAGTACTAAAAATAGAAAAAAAAATTAGAAAAAGAATAGGCAAAGTAGTATTAGTGAAAAAATAATAGATTTTTTTTCCAAGATCAGTTGACTGAGAAGGAATCTGTACCTATAATTTGGCAATATTGCCTTACTAGACCGCAAAGCAGATATTTGCAAAGGCACAAGTCAGTTAGGTGTCTAACTCTCTTTATGCCTTAAAAAAATCACCCCATGGTCCTTTTCTGAAGCAGCAGTTCTTTCCCTCTCATGAGTTCAAAGTCATAAGTGTACTCTTTTTATATCAAGATGAAAAAAACCTGCAGGCACAAAGCTTACACTGTGATGGCCTTTTCCAGCTCTCATTGATTTCAGCAGAAGTTGGATGGGGAAACCTGAGCACAACCAAGGCAGAAATGTAAGGACAAATAACCAAGATTTTATCCTAAAAATGATTTTTTTCTCTTGCATTGGCCAGTCTTATAGTTACTTCTAGAACTTCAAGTTCCTCACCCATAAAAGACTGAGCAAGAGTATCACTTCGAAAAAAATAACTGTGTTTCAGTACAACGTCAAATGGTTGCATCTGATGTTTGAATTACTCCTTTCTCAAATATGTAAATTTTAAAGCATATAATTTTACTTCGTAGGATTCTTCCTTGCTTTGACTGACATTTGTCATGTAGGTACAGTAGAGAAAGATTATTTATCTCTACAGCAGGCTGATGACAAAACATCTATACTATGATTAAATTGAATTCTACACTAGAAGGATCACACTAGCACTTTCTACAGCTGTCACTGTGACAGTTGTAGCTATCTTAGTCTGCATTTCAGTGTTTTGCATTTTTTCCCAAAGAATTCCTGAGGATTTCTGATTTATAGAACACTCCTCAGGACTACATAAAACCAAAGAACAACAACAACATGTAATGCAGGATTTTTTAATTAGAGTATCCTGCCATGGATATTTATTCCATTTTGAGGGAAATTTCATGTTGATCACGGTCTTGAAATTGATATCATGTTTGCAGGGGCAGATTTCTGCTTGACCTTTTATTTCCTAAATCTACAAACTTTGGACATCTAAGCCTTGACTTTCTTTTGGAAGTCATGCTTTAATTTTTTGCAGTTGCAATGTGCATGTGCTTGGGCATGTAAAAGAGATTTCTTGAGGAAAAAACCAGCACTTTGAGTTGGCTAGCTAGATAAATAAGGCTGCATAAGAGTTTTTAAGGAGGTGTATTCTAAAATGAAAAAGCTTAGGGAAAATGGAATTTGAAGAGCTGGGTTGTACTCTGAAGAAGGGAAAGCTAGAATTAAGACATAGCGCATGATCTTTATTTTCTAGAGAGGTTAAGGTCAAAGAGCAATTATTAGGATAATTGAACAGGGCCATTCTTCAACAGAAATTACTAACCATGTTAGTGTTTTATAGACCTTACTAAGCAGATCATATACCAGTACAGATTGAACTTAAGTGTCATTCAGAGACAGTACATGTGGTCAGACAGAATACAAGTGGAATGGCATACAGAAGTGCAACTTCGGGTGGGATGAAGAATGTCACTTTAGCAGCCTGAATCTAATTCATAAGACTTGGGTACATTCCTTTCTAGAGAGAGAGTTTGTAAAGGAACACAGAAGCATTCTGCGACACTGTCTGTGTTACTGCTGTGCCTGCTGATGCTCATGTGAGCCTAGGTCACAGCCGAGTTAGATGCTGTGTGGTCTTTACACCAACCAGTTCAGCTGAACAGCAGTTTGCGAACCCAGAAGAGTTGAATCGGGAATAAAGGGTGTTTCTATTCCTGTACCTCTGTCAGGATTAGCATCTCTTCCTTGTCTTACGTTGTTCATGGAAAGATGTATAAAATCACCCACTTTTTTTTTTTTTTAACTGTTGCTGGGATAATAATAATTTTGTGCATTCTAATGTAAGATACGTTGAGATAGCATTTAGTCTAATCAGGGAGTAGTGTGCCTCCATATCTTGTTAGGCAATCGTTTTGTCTTAGCCCTCCAAAAGTTGATGAATCAGGCCAAAACTGAAGGCCAAAATATCCAGAAAGGATCATACATACAAAGACAATTGCTTTTGATTCTTATATTAAGAGAAATTTTAAACATTTCACCCAGACAATAAATCCTACAGTAGTTTATTTTTCCAAGGAATGATGCCTTATATGTCACCTATGTGGCCCAGAAAGGAAAAGGAAAAGAAACTTCATACTGCCATGGTTTCCATACTTTCCTGATGAAAAATGGCTTTGTGTGAAGTAAGGTTTTTAAAGGCCTCTGATGTGACTTAAAGTGGAAGGTATTCAGCTGTATGAAATAGGAATAGGTGAACAATCCAACAAGCAATGCCTCAGAGCATCAGAGCCCTCACAAATCACAGTTTCAAAAATATGTTGAAGCATCCATTTAGTCATCAGAGGCATGTTCAACAACTCTTCTTGAGCAACCACACCAAATAGAAGTTATTTAATTTTATAACTGCAATATGGCAAATAAATAACACTTCTTTGCTTTTTTGTGTTGCAACAGGTTCAAAAGTTCAGCTTCAGTCTGTACATAGACTCACCATAGTGTACAGATTATACTACTGACAGATGCTGTTAAATATGAAATATTTTTAGTGCACTTATTAAGTACTACTTAGAGTCTTGTAAAGGAGAATCGAAGTGAATCTGTATGATATTTTTTCTTTTATATATACAGTTTATCTATATATAGTTATATGTACTTATAAATAGAATTTTTCAAAGTCCCTCATTGTTCTGATAAAAAATTAATATGCTGAGACAGACTGAACATTGGTCATTTGTAGTTGCAATTAGAAAAAGGTGTACTTCTTCACTTTAATAACATAGGGCTGACTTTAACACTGAAAATAATGGCTAATTTGGTCTATTTTACATACTTCAAACAATCTTCAAACATGTGATTTCTTAACTGCTATTGTTGTTTAAAAAAGAAAGACCTCTGGATTAAAAACCTGTCCTGTGTTTTATTCTGTGTGACTCTACCCCCATGAGAAGCAGATATAAAAGTGTTAAAGTAAGTCAGCAGGAAACTTTAATTTGGTATTATATTACACTTGCACAGGTGTTAATGAGTTCAAAAGATGCAAGCAATGAAGAGCCAGCTGCAGACACTATATATCAAAAAAAATTATCCAATATATCCATCTCCATCACTTTTCAAGTCTTCTCTTTTTCTCAGTGGTTCACCAGACGGTAATGTTCTCAGATCAAATATTCTCTATAAATTGGGAGAACATTTAGCTGATTTATGAGGCTTTTAGCTATTACCTACTTACCTACTCAATAAAAGTACTTACATCACATGACACACAAGCTACCTCCACAATCCAAGACTGACTCTTAAAGTGACACATACATCAAATTGTAATGTGATTTCCTGTACCTAATATATCACTTAAGGGCAAATAACAGACATTCCATTGTAGATATTTTTTATTTCTTCATTAATTGTTCTTTGTTTTCTCAGTCAGCACTTTTTTACTCTTGTGGCTTTCTCTTATATTTGTTAGCATTAAAAAAGAGGAGAGCTAGAAGGTGGAAAGGCAGACAGAGACGGGTTGTGGGAGTGAGAGAAACACACAGACTGTAATTTTCTTGACATTGTGTTTTGTTTTCAGGCTTGTAATTAAGTAACAGTTGATGTTTATGTGTAATAAGAAAAAATCTGAAAACTTGAAATGGATTTTGATGAAAATGTGTATCTTGCTTGCAAAATAGATCGATTGATTTATACCAGAACTATTATTCTCAGATTAACTGAGGATCAGAATGCAACCAGGTATATTCGATTTATAATAACAATGTTATTTCTGGCCAGCATGGTCTATGAAATGCACATTTCATTGCATTAGAGGAAGATGTATCATTTAGGCATAAGATGTATCATTATTTCACAACGCAAGTCCCAATACCATTATAAGCTTCTGCAATAAAGAGAAAATAGAGGGAAAGAAAGTCACGAAGAGGGAGGTAGATAAGATTGTGTTTATCTTTCATGGAAGTCTGGGTCAGATCCTGCGACTGCAAGTCCTGATCCACTTTGAAAGCATTATTGAGAATTATTGAGAATATAGATTTTGACTATCCACTTCCTCAGAAAACATATTCTACACTGCAGACAGCACTTCAGAAGATGTAGTTCCTACCTCAACTCCAGTTGCAACAGAAGTATTTGAATTAGCCATCATTTGGTAGATAGAACTTGCCTATTTCAGATATGTTGTGTCATCAAGTATTTCTTCCTTTACAGCCACAGGACTTCCTTGTTCCAGGATCTCTCAAACTCACTAGCACTCAGCTTGGATGTCACAAGGTCTCAAACAATTTCTCAATGATTACATTCTTTGCAGACTTTTACATGATTTGTCTTTGCCAGATAGCTGAAAATTGACCTACCTGTACAGAAACAATGAAACTCCACATCTAACTGTTGTCAGTAAAACAGAAAGCCCATACAGCAGTGTAAATAACCCCCTCAGATTCCCACACTCTTGTAGTTTCCACAGAGTTTCCCAACTGCTCATCTCTCTCCTGTTGATTGCCGGCTTACTCACACCTGAAATCAGCAGTCTGCTTGCCATCTGCAGCAATAGGTGAGGCAAACCCACAGTAGCTTTGCAGGGGCAAGTCCAGCAACAGGACAAGGGGCAATGGGCACAAAGTGAAGCATAGGAAGTTCCATCTGAACATGAGGAAGAACTTCTTCACTCTGAGGGTGATGGAGCCCTGGAACAGGCTGCCCAGGGAGGTTGTGGAGTCTCCTTCTCAGGACATATTCAAGACCCACCTGGACAAGGTCCTCTGTGGCCTGCTGTAGGTGACCCTGCTTCGGCGGGAGGGTTGGACTAGATGACCCAAAGAGGTCCCTTCCAAACCCTACCATTCTGTGATTCTGTGAAGTATCAGTCAACTATTGTAATACTATAAATAATTGTAAAAGATAAATGCTAGTGAATTTATGGTACCAGTTTTGGACGGAAAGTGGCTGAGCAGCAGACTTCACAGGTCAGAATTTCAAGGCCTTTATTCAATCAGGTCATATAGGCCCTGTAAGCATGCTGTAGAAAATCTAAGGGTATTTTGTGAATGAATGACGGCCAAAAGGGAAGGATTTCTATTATTGAGGCTTACATTTTAGCCTCTCCTTAAACTGAACAAATAAGCTTTTGGGTAGTAGTTTAATGGTAGTCTAATCTTCCTGTTGCAACTGTGAAATATTAATCACAATATATGCTATATAACCTTTACTAAACATAAGAACTTGAATAGAAAATTTATTCTCGGGGGAAAGTCCTAGGGAATATGCGTATGAATCTCACGTCTATAGAGATATATAAAGGCTTTATAAAAATAAATGTTAAACTCCCTTCAGTTCTACAGGAAAAATCTGACTTTTATCAGATGTTTTATAACCTTTAAAAATTTACGCTTCTGCATATAACTGTTAGCTTTTCTTTCAGAGTGGCATAAATTCAGTTTGATTTATTTCTGGGGGGCACAATAATTATTTGGTTAACTTTGGTCCATAGCAGCAGGGAAATGACAAAATTTAGTTTCCTTACTATTGCAGTAAGATATTTCTACAGCTGACAAAAAAATTTGAAAGCCTTGAGAATAAATATATCTAAAATAATTTATTCTCTAGATATTGTATTTCTAATGCTGGTTAACAAGGACTATACTCAGCCATGCGATGCAAATTCAGAAATTAAGGCACAGACATCTGCAAAATGCATAAAAATGAAGGCTTGTAATGTCATTAAACTGTGTTACTGTTGATAATCCCGATCTACGACAGTCTGCCGAAACATGGATTTCAATTCTGCATTGAATATCTGGGTTAGTTCTTGCTTGCTCCTTTTTGATGGTGCATGCTTTCGCTCGCTATTGCCTAATCAGTGTTCAGCTGGAATTCACCAAATTCAGATGGAATGATCAGGCAAAATTTTCTTGATGCTATATAAAAGAGTCCTGCCCAAACCTTTCTCCCATTGAGCATGACCATAGAAGTGGAGAAGAGAAGCCTCTTTTTTTTCCTTCTTATTCTTCAGATTCTTTGTAGCCTAGCCCCACCCTATCATCTTGAATTACTGTCAATATATTAGCACCTGCTTCTAGCTAACCTCCTCCTCAGAGCTTCCTTTTTTATTCAGTTAAAGTTGAAGTAGACACCTTTTTTCTTTCTTTTTTACTACTGTCCATGCTTGAGAACAGTGTCTGTGTAAGTATTTTGCTGTCTACTCTCAACACGCCCTTTAAACTCTATTTTACCATGGTGTCTAAAATTTTTAAGAAAAATTGTTGTTGTTGGAATAATTAACTGTTTAACAACCAGCATTGCTATTTGCTTGTACTCTGCGTGCTGTCTCTTGTTTATACCTGGAGTGTAAGCTTCATGGGGCAGGAATCTTTTTTTTTGCTATCCACCTTTACATCACCTAGTATAATGTGATACTGCATTTTGACTACAGTCCTCTTATCACGGACACAGTAGTCACATCAACAAGTACTGAGAATCAGCCTGTGTATTTTAAGTGAAGTATGGTCTGTAGGCAAGAATGGCTGATTATCCTCTTTTGTACTATGGCTGCAAAAGGTCTAAATAGTTGCACTGAGAGATAAGAAGGACAGACTAGCTTCAGTCATGACAAGTCTCTGTGCTGAGGGCATGTGTGGCGTTCTTATTGAAATAGTACAGCAAGCCAAGCAACTAATAATCTTGCAGTAAACAGTGAAAGAGCTTGAAACTGAGAAAGTGCTTTTTAGCTCGGTAATCTGCCAAACAGATTTCACGAACTGTGATGGAAATGGTATGCACCAATTATTCTATTTTCTACTTAAGGAAAAACATTCTAGCATAATTAATGAATATCATGCATGAGGTTTAGTTAAATTGAAAGAAATGAAGTGCATTCTCTTGCACTTCGCTGTATACTATCTCTTTTCAGGAATTCCAGTCTCTATTAGTAATTATTTTATGCATCAGGTGTGTTCTCACTGAAGTTCATAAAAGCTGCATTAGTCTCAGTTGTGTGAAATATTAAGATAAATTTAAAGGTGACTTTCAAGGTCATGTATCTTGACAAAATATTGTAGAAGTGACAAAAATATTTGGCAGTCTGTTCTGTAGAATAAGACTTTATTAAGAAACCAATGGTTAATCATGAAGTTAACACATGCAATGATTGCCTGCTCTGCCCTCACCTTGTTTCCTATTAATTCAACATCACACCATGACAGTAGAGCAGATTGTCATCACTTCATGGCATTATACATAAAACGTGTTGTTATAAACATTGCATCAAATCAAGATGTAGGATATAAAGCTAGAGTAACATGTTTGGTGAAAAATGATACCTTATCTTTCTCTGAATTTTGTTCCTCAATTTAAATATCAGTGAGAAGATTTTTGCAAGATCTGTTTATCATTATTCAGTGCTGGAAAGCAGGCAGACCAGACACAGAACATTCTTTCAAAATCAGGAGGCTACAGTGAGTGTCTTGGAAAGCCTCTGAATATACTGAAGCAGAATAAATAATTAAAATAAAATAAATAAAAGAAATAGCACCTTGCAAAGTAGAAGAATTAAGTATGCTTCCAGTAAGTTGAAGAGGAAATGCTTCTTTTGTTTCCTGGGAAGTTTTACAAGTTCAGGGCTAGGGCCTAAATTAGACAGAATGTAAACTAAAGAACTCAAAGTATCTTTAAATCTAAATTCTGAGGGGGAAAAAAAATTGATTTTGAAGTTTAAAAATGAGAGGTTCTGTTGAAATCTGTCTTCTCTACTGTGATTTATTTAAGTTTAATTTGGCCAGCATAAATGGAAAATAATTTTAAAACATGATATCAAAATATTCCATTTCAACAAGTCATCATCCTTTCAAAAAAATCTTACAACTCCATTTTTTTAAAAGAATATTAAATACTTTTAAAGTAATTTCATTTTTCTGGAACTGAAACATTCCAACAGAAGAAGTTGTAGTAAAAAGCTAATACCGGCCAGAACAAGTTAAAAAACAAAAGTAAATAAGAATAAGGAAACTACTACAAAAAGCTACCATAAGACAGCTTAAGCTGCATGTCCCCTGTATATACTGGAAGCTCAAAAGAATGTTTAGTAGCACAAAAGAAAAATATCAGAACTAAAAGATGGTTGCACCTGCAGCGCTGCAGTAAATCTTTCTATGCTTTGTTCAGGTTTGCTCTAAAAAGTCCTGGACTTTCTCCATTTCCCATGAAAAGCTGTTTCATAGCCTATGGAAAGCTAAGCAAGTCTTTTCTGATATTCAGCAAAAATTTACCCTTACTAAAATTTGTCACCTTTTTCTCAAACAGCATTTCAACCCCACAAATATTTTTTTTTCAACCCAAACAATCTTTAGAAATTGAAAGACAGTCATCATGTTATCACTTCATCCTCACTCAAGGTCATACATTTATTCATACAGCTTTTCTTAAACTGAGATCACAGCTCTCAATATTACTTTTATTTCTTTAGCTTACACTGTACTCACATTCATTTGTCTATATTTTGGAGCACTGAGGAAATTAGACCAGAGTCTAATACACAAGGGACTGTCTTATCAAAGCTGTATAGAGATATGCTCTCACCTCTCTTCCTGATGATCTGATGCCTCTGCAAAATCTTTTTCCCTTAATCAAAAAAGGATCAATGTACAGTGTTGCATTACATGAGCTATTTTTCCTGTTATCATAGAGAAGGGGCTGACTCACCACCCTCCCGAATTACCAGATGTACATTGACTTCAGTGACTGTACTTGGCTGGATGGGTTGGAAAGTGGTGTTACTGTGGGTTAACGTGAACTGTGCTGACAATGGCTATGCAGCGGACTCTGGGCGCCAGGTTCTTCTCAGAAAATACACTGACAGTACCACGGGTTCTGTTTAATATTTGGAATTTGCCAGTGCAAATGCAGACTCCTTCAACCTACACCCATGAAAAGCAATGCGTTAAACTGAAGCTCGCTTATAGAGAGATCTTAAGAGGGTCTCATTGTACTCCCTGCAGTGTGTGTAGGGGAACTGCCGTGGTTTTTTATTCCCCTGCAGAACTGGCTGAACATGTGGTGGTTACCTGATCAACCAAAAAATTGCACTGCTGGATATTTTGTTTGATATTCCCCATAACATCTATTCTAAACCAAAAGATGGGGATAGCTGATCACTGTCCTAATTAGGGAGAGCTGATCTTTTCTCAGCCCTCCCACTGCTCTGTCCTATTGACCCAGATGCAAATGTTAGCACTCTTAACAAATCTTGTTCTTGCTCTGACCAGCAAGTAATGCAATGACCTGGAGCTTTACATGGACGTTGACTCTGGAGCCTGAAACAGGTTCAACAGCTGAGGCAGAAACCCTTGCCACAGCCATTGAATTGTTCCTAGAAAGCAGGGAAGTGTTCTGAGATGCAGATTGGCAATTTTCACTTTTTCACACAGGTTCTCATCTTTCATCAGAACTATGTCAGAGCTGCAGTGACAATTATTTTTCCTGCCTGATAGATTTCTTTCCAGTTTAACATGACAAGGTAACACTTCTCCTCTAGTTACTTGTACAGACAGTACTGGCTGCAACACTTTGTGCTGGTTTTCGCGAGGGTAGAGTTAATTTTCTTCGTATTAGCTAGCATGGGGCTATGTTTTGGATTTGTGCTGAAAACAGTGTTGATAATACAGGGATGTTTTTGTTATTGCTGAGCAGTGCTTACACAGAATCAAGGCCTTTTCTGCTCCTCGCACCACCCTGCAAATGAGTAGGCTGGGGGTGTACAAAAGGTTGGGAGAGGACACAGCAGGGACAGCTGACCTCAGCTGGCCAAAGGGATATCCCATACCATGTGATGGCACTATCAGCACATAAAGCTGGGGGAAGAAGAAGGAAGGTGAAGACGTTTGGAGCTACAGTGTTTGTTTTCCCAAGTAACCATTACGTGCGATGGGGCCATGCTTTCTTGGAGATGGCTGAACACCTGCCTGACAATGGGAAGTAGTGACTGAATTCCTTGTTTTGCTTTGCTTGTGCGCGTGGCTTTTGTTTTACCTATTAAAATGTCTTTATCTCAACCCATGAGTTTTACTTTTTATCCATTTTCCTCCCCATCTCACTGCGAGGGGGTGGAGTGAGGGAGCAGCTGTCTGGTGCTTAGTTTGCCAGCTGGGGTTAAACCAAGAACCAAGACACAGTTTTGCTAGGCAAGTGGGATGCACAGCTCCTCCAGTTCTTTATCGCAGCATGGGCCCAAATGCTTTCCAGTACTTCTAGTATACTTAGGAAGATATCCTCTGCAGACAATTAATACGGATGCAACAGAGAAATGAGAGAAGAATTAATCCTGATGAAAAGTTATATAGCTAATGTTTTCCCTTTTTTTTTTTTGTTCCTTTATTGTTTTTATCATTCAGCCTTCTGGGTTACAGAAAATGAGAAGCGAGAATTCAGAGAATCATAGAATCGTTTGGGTTGGAAGGGGAAGTGACCCTATAGATCATCTAGTTCCAACCCCACTGCCATGGGCAGGGATGCCTTCCACTAGACCAGGTAGCTCAAAGCCCCATCCAGCCTGGGCTTGAACACTTGCAGGGAGGGGACATCCACAACTTCTCTGGGCAAACTGTTTGAGTGCCTCAGCACCCTCATAGTGAAGAATTTCTTTATTATATCTAATCTAAATCTACCCTCTTTTAGTTTAAAACCATTACCTCTTGTCCTATCACTACACGCCCTTGCAAAAAGTCCCTCTCCAGCTTTCTTGAAGGGCCCTTCAGGTACTGGAAGGCTGTAATAAGTTCTCACCAGAGCCTTCTTTTCTGAAGGCTGAACAGCCCCAACTTTATAGAATCATAGAAAGTTTTGGGTTGGAAGGGACCCCTAGAGGTCATCTAGTCCAACCCCCCCGCAGCGAGCAGGGACACCACTAACTAGATAAGGTTGCTCAGAGCCCTGTCCAACCT
>Ga0065711_1043511_pt1 | contig 14691 bp, 10 predicted proteins | sample Hoacrofraction12_FD_59098 | JGI IMG/M metagenome (GOLD analysis project Ga0065711, IMG submission 59098) | Hoatzin crop microbial communities from Cojedes, Venezuela - Epithelial fraction 12 v2 (version 2) | ecosystem: Host-associated > Birds > Digestive system > Esophagus > Crop | place... | reverse complement strand
CCTATTTCCTTTTCAATTCTGCGTGTATTTTTGTAGATAACTGCCTTTGTTCCTTATTTCTGAAATGGTTTTAGCATCTATTTGCTATGGTTTTAGCCATATATATATTTATAAAATGCCACAGATTATATATATATATTTATAAAATGCCACAGATTATGTCTTTTGCTCTTTTTTTAAGGAAGCAAGTTAACTTTTGTTAGTTGTTCCTGAAAGTTTACTGAAGTGCTGCAGGGTTATTCACAGTTGTGAATTAATATAGAAAAACATTTGGGTGAAAGTAGCTTCTAAGGAAAGGAGTCAGCTTGCTAGACTAAGATGTGTGTAGTGGCTTCTGTTTGTCATTAGGTTATCAATTTAAGGCAGATTCTCTTGCAGAATTACTCGATGTGGCTTTGGGCTGGAGTAAGAGAGGCTGGGAGTAAGCACCCAAATGCAAACAAACAGCACAGAGAGGGTTTTGGCAAAAAGAGTAACATTGTAATTTTTTTGTATCAAGTGCAAAAGGATAACAAAAGTAGAGCAAGTGAAATGGTCACCTGTTTTCTTCTAAGGGCTTTGTTTATTTTGCAGTTGATACAATGTAAGCACCCTTCATAAAGACTAAAAAAGGGAGCAAACAATTACTGACCTTAATTCAGTCCTCTGTGTTTGAGCAGGTCAGCATGCGATAACGTAGCAGAAGAACTGGTAGCTGAAACACCTAAGTATGTTTTAATGCTGCATTTCGAGATGATCTTGAGCTCTTCTTCATGAAGTGATCCCATAGGAAAAGTGTTTTAAAGGAAACGCTTATTTCTGAGTCTGATCCCAGTTAACTTGGAGAGTGACTGACAAGCCTTTGCACTTCAAACACGTGGAAGCATAACGTGTGAGACTTGAGCTAGACTGTGGAAGTGTTTATGATTTTTATTCACGCTATCTTGCAAAAAGGATCTAATTGGTAGTAATAAAGGGAAGTGTCTTGAAACTGATACAAGTCTTCTTGGGTGGATGTTGATAAGCATCCTTTTTATTGAGGATGGCATTGATGTCAGTCTTAGTTGCAAGAAAACATACAAAGTTTTTCTAATTTCCATGCATTTCTAGTCACATTCCAAGAATGTTTGATCTCAGGAGGATAAATTTCATCTGCCTGGCCTTTAAAGCTGAAACCAGCTTGGTAGAAACAGATACAGGAGGTAACGGCAGCACAGCGTTCAACAACGCTTCATGCTGCAAACCTCTTGCTTGCTGGTCCTTCCTTCTTGTCTCTGAACTTCACATTTCCCATTGCAATATTAATGTAAGCATCAAATTCTTCCTTAGGCTGCAACAGAGTGTGTTAGCTGAGCTAATTAGCTCTGGACTCCTGAGAGCAGGCCAGAATTTAGGTTAAAGTCCCTGGATAAGTAGAAGAAAAGAAACCCTCCAAGCCGTCCTGTAACTGCTGGTGTCATCCTAGGACAGTTCTCTCTAATCTTGGTACTCCTGGTGCTTCGTTTTTATTACCCATCTCCCTTGTTCTGGGTTTTCTCTCTGCATTGCTTATCCCAAAGAATTTTGTTTTCCTGTGTGGAATTTCTGTATTGAATATACAGAATTACATGGAATATGTAATCAGTGACCCCTTCTTTGCATGCAACCTCAAAGGCAGAGAGAGGCTGGAAGTTTGTGGCGTTACCTGGGAGGTCTGGCTGGGGCTGCGCCTGCTTCGACTTTCCTTTTACAGCCCACCCCGCTCGCTCAGTTTCCCGCTGTCAGAAGAACCTGCTGGCGTTGTGACGTCGAGGCGCCGGCCACCAGTCGGCATGGGTTCCCGCTGCTCCTGCTCTGACGCTTCTGCTGGCAGCTTGCGGGTTGGCTGGCGGCTCTGGTGTCAAGCTTGTGTCCCTGAGCCAGGATCTTCCTTGCTTCTGTTTCCACTGATCTGTGGAGATGCCTGGCCACGGCGTGGCCTTCAGAAAGCCCTAGCTGGTCACTCTCTGTCTTATTGCTGGCCTTTTGAGGTATGATGACCTGGGGGCTGAAAAGAAGGTTTTCTCAAGTGGTGGCTGTGAAATTCAGAATTTATTTTTGCAATTTTGTGTGCTGTATTCCTTTTTTATTACTAGAGATATTAGCACCGTTGTCACGTTTGATATGCTGGAGATAAATGGTGGAAAAACCTGGTGCCTGAGTTTCTTTATCCTCATTTGACCCTGTGTTTAAGGAGTATACCATACGCATAACACCAATTTAGAAATGCTGCACTTTACATAGTTTGCTCTTTAGACTAGACCAGAAGCCCATGTTTAAAGCGACTGGCTGATTATATCCACCTCAGGATCCATTCTGTCTTATTAAAATGTTAAGGTCACTGTTTATCAAGCTGAATTTAGCACTTGCTGAAGCCCCAAGCATTTTTCAGAAGGCGGGTGAGCCGTTCCTGTTCACACATGTATTTATGACCTCGAAGAATGGGGTTGGAGCAGATGGAAGCTCAGATGCGTTGTAAATTAAGAGAAGTGAATCTCTGTGTGAGAGCTAATAAGTAGATAGAGTTGGGGAAACAGGTTTGGGTAATTTAAACAGAAGCTTCATGATGGCTGATGTTCTGGTAGCAAACCTGAACCCAATTCCTGAACCAGGCTAGCAGGGTCTGAGTTCCCTTCTCCAGCCCTGTGTCCCTCTCCTCCTTCCCACAGCACCCTGGTGTTGAAGGGGCAGGCTGTAAAACTTGCTGGGGCAGGGATGGCGGATGAGGGACTTCGTTCTGGCGTAGCAGGATGATTGTGTTAATACTGGGATACGCACTTCGAGTTCAAATGAAGCTGAACTGAAGAAGCATAAATTTTTGAATAGCTTCTAAATATTAAATAATTTGTGCTTTCCATGGAATAGATTTCTGCAGGAGTTAATGGCCATTACAAATGTCTATTCTTCTCTAAGTGCAAAGGGTATTTTTCAGGTTCACCTTTTCTAATGTAATTATGTAGCAGCAAGTTAATTAAACGTGCCTACAACATTGACATCCTGCTCTGCCACACACCTTCTCTCCCCAGAGACAAGATGAAAAACAAACTGAGTGTGGCTGACCTAATCACATTGCTTAATGCAGAAGCAGAAAGTGCCAGCTGCTGCTGTTCGGTTATCCTGGGTGGGTTCTGCTATTGCACTCGTCGTGCTGTGAAAATTAAGGTGTGTGTGCACGGACTCCTGTTAAGTTAAGGACGTTGCCTTGACATGGAGTCTGATCATCTGCCCGTGCTGGTGAATTTTTCTCGTAGGGGATCGCTGCCTGCTGGTAATGCTGCCGGGCAACTTTCTCTTCAGGATGCGTGCAAAGCTTGTACCATTTCAGATTTTCTGCACTGTGTCTCTAATGCTAAAATGGGAGGGGACGGCAGGCTGAAGTGCCGTTACTTCATGTGTGTTAGCCCAACAATGTTATAGTTGACAGCCTGCAAATTGGAGCAGGAATGCCAGTGTCAGGGGGAAGGCTGCTTGATATGGGTATGCATTTTTTTCTTTTTCCTTCCAGGTGTAAATTCCTGAGTTTTTGATGAGGCTGGCAGTCTTTGAAATCTCGATTAATATTTAGGCATTGGCAGATAGCTTCCTGGAGAGCCCAGTTTGCGTTGTGAAGTTGGTTTCATTCGTTGTGGTGGAGGTGTAACAGAAGGCAGGAAGTCTGCTGGGCGGAATGGCAGGATGCTATATTAAGGAGCTGGTGTCTGACTGGCTCCGACTTCCTCTGTGATAATAGATGTATTGTTTAAACTGGTTTTCCCCTGTAATCACTAACTGTGTATTCCCCTTTTTCTCAGAGGCCTAGTTTGGAACAGTTGGCTCTGATTTTGCTAAACTTTCACAGGGTCACAGCTGCAGCTGAAATCAGCAGAAGCTGTGCTTTAACTTCGAGATAGTTGTGGCCCAATTTTTATTTTATTCGTACATTTAGAGAGGCTGAAAATTCACTGCACCTCAGTTCCTTGTACGTAAAGTGGTCTGGTAATGTCCTCGTCCTTTATTGTTTGGTACATGACTCCTTCATAAATGTTGATGGCAAGCACAAGAGAAGAAAACCATCAGGAAACTCTTGATTAGTGCATGAGTGCCAAACAAATGATACCTCGTGCTTATTGCATGATGAAAAGGAGCAGTTTTGAATAATTCCTTGTTTGGGAATCACTGTCCACTTAAAGCACTGAACAAGAAAGTAGTCCTGCTCTTTTTATGTGTAGTCATAGGTGGTTAAGTTGACACGTGCTCTCTTAATTAGAGTGTAAACCTTCTGAGCACCTTATGCCTCAATTTTAATGTAGGAATGTTTTGGTTTAATTTCTCCATGTCCAAGAATTATAGAAGAATTTGGGTTGGGAGGGACCTCTGGGAAATCTCTAGTCCAGCCTCCTACTCAAAGCAGGGCCAAGTTCAAAGTGAGAAGAGGTTGTTCGAGGCTACTGGTTGAGTTCTGGCTGTCTCCAAGGATGGAGATACCACAGCCTCTCTGGGTTCCTGGCTCAAGCTTATCCCCCTTCACTGAGAAAAATTTTTTCTTGTCAGGCAAGGAATTTTTTTTGCTACAACTTGAGACCATTGCTGTTTGTCCTTCTGCTGTGCATCTCTGAAAAGAGTCTGCCTCCATCTTCTCCGAATGTAGGGGAGACAGCGGTGCGATCCCCGTTAAGCCTTCCCTGCTTCTGAAGGAGGCTGGCCAGACCCAGGGCCCTCAGCCTTTTCTTGTCTGTCACAACATACCTAGCTTGCACTGGTCCATGGGTTAGTCCATCCCAGGTGCAAAGCTTTGCATAGCTTTTGTCGAAGCTCGGGTGGTCTTCTTCAGCCTGTTCCTCTGGACACTCAGGACACCCCCCCTGGCAAGGAGCTCACCCTACAGCATCCTGACTGCTCCCCTGGGCTTGGTCTCAGTGGGGAGGCTGCAGAGAGTGTGTGCTGGTCCATTGGCCAGCTTGGAGGCATGTAGCAGTGTTGACCCCTGAAGTGTACCACTTGTAACTGTTTGCTAGTTGGACTTCAGGCTGTTGGCCATTGCTTCTTGAGTCTGGTGGTCCACACAGTTTTTTGCCTGTGTTGTACTCTGGGCTTATGATCTTTTTGAATATTTGGATAACATAGTCAATTAGGTGTACTCTTGCTTGCTTGGAAGGTGATAATAATTGTTATCCTCTGTATTTAAACTGAAATGATTAAAAAATGGTTCAAAAATAATTAAAAAGGCAAGAGCATTATCTGGAGTAGCTGATCAGTGTATTTGCCTTCCATTTAATAGCCGGTGGTTTATTGCTGCAAAGTCAGGATGGCAGTGTGTACTTGTCAGTATAACCTTTTTAAAGTCATAATTATAAATACATCTTAAAACTAGAAGGGCATATCTTTATTTTTCTGACAGGAGAAGAGCTACTAGGCTAGAAGCTGACCAAAATGCCTTGGGGTGGAATATGTAGTAAGCTGAATCGTGTTGGACTGCGCTCAGAGTAACTGAGCGATGCAGAGGTTTGCTCCACCAGTTTCTGTGACTAGTGCTTACCAGGTCGCCTGCGTTCTGAGGTGCTGTAGGTAGCAGATAGTCCAAAATATCAAAGGCCCTTATCCATCAGTGCGTTTGCCTCGCTGCTGTTATGCCAGTACTGTGTGCTGTGCAGAGTAGCTTTAATTCGACTGCTTGAGCTTTCTGAAATTAGACTTTAAGGGGAAACTTGGGGTTTTGGTAATGATAATATGTGAAACAGGGCGTTATGGTGTGCTGCTATAAACTGGTAATATAAATGGTAGCACAGCGGCAGGCAACAGTCATGCTCCAGAGGTACAAGGTGGAGACCTCAGACCTTCTGAGGTGCATGGGCTCTAAAATGTTGTTGGCTAAATCTGCAGTTATTTTTCCAGGGATAACTTGAGTAGTAGTTATCACTGCAGAAAAATCTGCAGGCTTAGCTACTGACTCTCGGGTCCAGCTTCAGTTGTGTTGCGCTGATGCAAATCCGCAAATAAATTGTACGTGAGCGGAGTTCTTGCTGACCTGAGGTGTTCACGTACATGCAAGAGAAATTGCTTAGCTGAAACTCACTGCAGTTTTTTTTGCAGGCAGATGTATTTTGGGAGCTTAAGGAGTCTTTTAAGTAGTTAAATCATCAGCTTTAGAGTAGCCCAGCTGCTGTGTTGATAGCAGGGGGCTGGGGGAGCTGGGTGGTGGGAGAACCGCTCGCCCCTGGGTGGGAAGCCCGGGCTGTGTCGTGCCGGGCTCACAGATGGCTGACAGCTCATCCCAGCCCTGCTGCACCCTTCCTGCATGGTCAGCCTGCAGCTCTGTGCTCTCATGGATTTACAGGAGTACATGGTAAAAGAAGTTTTTCTATCTGATGAGTATGCGTGTGTTTCTAGCACACTTGCAGCCAAGCGGTAAGTGTTCTGAAGCATCCCCAGGGTCTGCTGCCAATGTTCTTGTCATATTGTTGGACCTTTTTTCCTTGTGCTTGTTGTTGGTTTCTAAACTTACAGTTGAATAGTCAAACACAGGAGCTGAAGAGCAGGAGCTTTGTTGGCACCTTAGAGTTGACCCTCGGGCCCTGCTAGTGGACTGCACAGCAAGCTTAGCTTTTTCTTGCTTCCAAAAGCCGTTTGGAAAAGCCAAGCTAATTTATTGGTGTAGGTACTCTGTAAGCAACATAGAGGCTTCTGCCTTACCTTATTGGGTGTGCTGGGGAACCTGCTCTTGCACCAGCGAGCTGTGGGACTGGAGTGTGCTTAACATGGTGGTGGTTTCTTGGGAGCAAGCGATCTTTGCAATCGCAGAAGATATGCCCAGAGTTTCCATTGCTGACATAAGTTGTTTTTTTTTTTCCTTTCTCTTGTCCCGCACCCTTCCCCTCCATGTTACGGAAAGGGGAATCAGTGTGTTGCAGAGAAGCGCTTTGCAGTGATGAGTGAGGAAAAAGCAAGCAATTGCCAACAGTGAGCCTGTGGGCAGATAACAGATGAACAAGTTCAGTGAAAATGGTTACTGCTTTTTTCAAACTATGTAGCCAAAACCACTCGTTGGTTTGCACTGTTACTATCCTGAGTTCTTTCTTTCCTTTTCTTTATGCTTTGCTAGGTTTTGATCTGAAGACACTCTTTCACCAGGTTTTTGCATCTTGCTGTGAGCTCAGTAGAAGGGAGCCTCTTCTCTTGGCCAGGGCCTCAAGGTGCTGTTGTAACGGTGGAGGTGGCAGCTATGGAGGCTGGATCCCTCTTGAGGAGCCCTCCCCGACATCTGCATGGGCTCCAGGCTTCTCATCGTCCTTCCTGCTGGAAGCAAATCCACGTGTACTCAGCTGCCGCTTGAAGCCAGGCCTTGCACAAGTCCATGGGGAAGCCTTTGGCCGCTGTGTTTGCTCTTTAAACAGCTGTTGGGTCTTCAGAGACCTGGCTGCTCAAAATATCCTGTGCAGTGCTGTCTGGGTCCCAGCAAAATTAAAATCGTCAGAAGGGCAGTCTTGGCGGCTTTCTGTAATCGCTTCCTGCTAGTGGTGATTGTTTGTATGGGGCTTTCAGGGAGGCTGAGGGTGTGAAAAAAGTGTGGGGAGGCCTTCTTGGAGAAAATGTTGGCTCGGTGCTTGTCAGGTGTGAACCTGGGCATCTTGGCTGAAGCTCCTCAAAGACGTCATTCTGAGTCTGCTGTTCCTCAGCATCTGTCTTCAAGACCTGGGTGCTGCACGTAAACAGGATACGGGGGAATTTGGCCTGACTATCACTATCTTATTCCTCCCCAAGGACAGGAGACCAGCCCACAAGGCACTGACAGCTGCAACTTGAGGCATACTGGCAAAGGACAAATAAAACCAGAAAAGGATAAATAAACCAACAGTAATCCTTTGAGAATGTTTTATTCCTGTTGTATTTTAGTAGCACTCAAATATGTAGAAATCTGGCTTGTGGTAAACATCTTTGAAGTTAGAGAGGGATAATTTTTATGAGCTGACTTGTAATTTTTCATAGACTTCAGTCATTTGCTAACAGGGGCAGTTTCAGTCCATCTCACAATATTTATAAGCTAATAAAAGTGTGATAAATGGGCAGCCAAGTTCAGTGGTGTTCAGCCTTTGGGGTGAAAAAAGCAGGTTTTGGGGGATGGTAAATGTGCTGGGCTGAAGTTCAGATGTACCACACAAGTTCCTGCGTATTTTTTTTCCTGGATTGCGATTTGCACAGTATCCTCACGTAAAGTAGTCCAGCAAAAGTTAAAATGAGATTGTTTTACATCTTTAAGGCTGTGACAGGTCTGTTGCAACACTTAAATATTTTTTTTTTGTCATTCTTTGACAGGACCCGTGAATTTCTACGCAAATACAGACTTTAGGGTTTGTTGACTCATCGTTGCTGAGCTGTTGCTGTTCCTTTGACAATCTGACACTGCTGTGAGCATTTTGAATAGCAACAAGAGCAGCATCTTGGCTGTGAAAAGATACGTGTGCCCTGCGTGTGTGTACATGTACCTGAGGGTACATGTACACGCACGTAGGCAGCAGCGTGAATGCAAAAGTATTCCTGAAGTTGGGAAGGCTCCCGGCACAGCCAGGCCTCACTGTCGATGTTGAGAAGTTGTTTTCTAGATCCATTTTCTAGAAGTCAAAAACCCCAATGTGGGGACTTGTGGGGAGTTCTCAAGTACGCAGGTGACTTTGAAACTACGGTGAAACCTGTTTTATTAGAAACAATGCTGGAAAATCTTATTCCTTTTTTGCTAACTGTGGTTACCTGTAAACAGAGCCAGTGCTGGAACCTCAAGCTCTTGTTCTCAAAATCTACCATCTTAACAGCTTTCTGTAGTGCTTGGAAGAGCTTTGCTGTTAATTCCATGCTAGTGAAATATTACTGGTTTTTTTTCTGTTACAATCTTAACTGCCTTACAACACTTTACCAACAACAAATACTTTAGTGTTTTAACTCTTGGTGTGGAGGCACTAATCTTAAAATCATTGAAGAAATGCTCTAGTTATAATTCCATGGCCTTGTTGTTCATAAATGATACCAAGAATGTTTTTCTGTATTCATAGGGAAGTACTAGTGCTTACACAGAAGAAGATTAGGAGGTTAACTGTAGTTCTGTAATGGGTTTGTGCAGTTATAGGATCTACCTTTTGTGAATCGTGATTTGCAGACTAGATTTAACTCCTTTTTTTAGTGTATAAAATGGTGACTTATTTAAAAATAAGCCTTAGTTCAAATGTTAAGAATTTCCTGGCCCATGTGATGTGGGAATTTGTACTGGGACAGTATGACTAGTGCCTGAAAGGTCTATGCTTTTACTTACTGTTTTATTTGCTTATTTATTTGTCTCTAGGCCCTTATACTGTCAAGGGAAAAGTTTTAAGGATCAGCCACGTTTTTCATACCCTTCAGGCAGGCTGATCCGTTGCTTGCATGGGTGCTGAAAGTTTGCCCAGTGTTTGGCAGGGTAAAAGCTAAATGTAGTCTTTCTGGCTTTTACAGTTCTGTTGCAGATGCATGAGCTCAATTAAGGAAAAAAATTTAATCAATATTATCTAATCTGGGGGAAAATCAAAAGACAAGAGGTGACTCATTTAGCAGGGACCTTTGTTCGTGCTCAGTCTCTTGGGGCTTTGGCTCCTCTAATGTTCTCCAGTCTCCCAAAACGCAAGCTGGAGCTCGGTCACTCATCCCTGGCAATCGGCGTGTTGTATTCCTCCCCTGCTGCAGAGGTTAGTCTGTAAAGGAATCCTCCTGCAGCTGACCATCGTGTACCATGGGATCCGCACCAGCCACCGCTGCTGCTTGTTTGGCTCTTCTATGCTGGTAAAAGTGGATGGGGAGAAGGCTGAGGTACTGAACAACGTTTTTGCCTTGGTCTTCACTGACAGCCTCCCTGCCCACACCTCTTGAGTGGATGGACCACAAGATGGGGACTAGGGGAGCAAAGTCCTTCCCACTGTAAGAGAAGATCAGGTTTGTGACCACCTGAGGAACCTGAACATGCGTAAGTGTATGGTACCTGATGAGATGCATCCCAGAGTCCAGAGGGAACTGGCTGATGCAGTTGCCAAGCCAGTCTCCATGATTTTTGAAAAGTCATGGCAGTCAGGTGAAGTCCCTGATGACTGGAAGAAGGGAAACATTGCACTCATTTTTAGAAAGAGTACAAAGGAGAACCCTGGGAACTACCAGCCTGTCAGCCTCACCTCTGTGCCTGGGAAGGTCCTGGGACAGATATTCCTAGAAGCTATGCTAAAGCACATGGAGGGCAGGGAGGCAATTCGAGACAGCCAGGGTGGCTTCACCAAGAGCAGGTCCTGCCTGACCAACCTAGTGGCTGTCTATGATGGCGTGACTAGATCCGTGGACAAGGGAAGAGCTACGGATGTGAATTGTGTGGACTTCTGTAAAGCTTCCGACACAGTCCCTCACGACATCCTTTTCTCTAAATTGGAGAAATATGGATTTGATAGGTTTTTGTTTGGTGGCTAAGGAACAGGTTGGAAGGTCACAGCCAGAGGGTAGTGGTCAATGGCTCCATGTCCAAATGGAGATCGGTGACAAGTGGTGTCCCTCAGGGGTCCATACTGGGACTGGTGCTGTTTACTGTCTTCATCAAAGACATAGAGAGCAGGATCGAGTGCACCCTCAGCAAGTTTGCAGATGACACCAAGCAGAGTGGTGCGGTCAACATGCTTGAGGGATGGGATGCCATCCAGAGGGATCTGGACAAGTTTGAGACGTGGGCCCATCAACCTCACAAAGTTCAAGAAGGCCAAGTGCAAAGTCCTGCATCTGGATCGGGGCAACCCCCGCTATCAATACAGGCTGAGGGATGAAGGGATGGAGAGCAGCCCTGCTGAGGAGGACATGAGGGTCCTGGTGGATGAGAAGCTTGATGTGAGCCACCAGTGTCCACTCACAGCTCAGAAGGCCAACCATATCCTGGGCTGCATCAAGAGAACTGTGGCCAGCAGGTTGAGGGAGGGGATTCTGCCCCTCTGCTCTGCTCTGGTGGGACCCCACTAGGAATCCTGCAACCATCTCTGGAGCCCTCAGCACAGGAAAGACATGGACCTGCTGGAGCGGGTCTAAAGGAGGCCACAAAAACGATCCAGAGGGCTGGAGCACCTCTGCTGTGAGGAAAGGCTGCAAGAGCTGGGGCTGTTCAGCCTGGAGAAGAGAAGGCTGCGGGGAGACCTTATAGCGGCCTTTCAGTAATTAAAGGCGGTCTATAGGAAAGATGGGGAAAATCTTTTTAGCAAGGCCTGTTGTGTCAGAACAAGGAGTAATCATTTTAAGCTAAAAGAGGGGAGATTTAGACTGGATATAAAGAAGACATTTTTTACAGTGAGGCTGGTGAAGCACTTGAATGGGTTGCCCAGAGAGGTTGTGGAGGCCCCATCTCTGGAAACGTTCAAGGCCAGGTTGGATGGGGCTCTGAGCAAGTTGGTCTAGTTGAAGATGTCCTTGCTTATTGCAGGTGGGTTGGACTAGATGGCCTCTAAAGGTCCCTTCCAACCCAAAGCATTCTATGATTCTGTGATACTGAGATTTGGCCATCGGTGCTTAGTACTTTTCTGTGGTCCTGTACCGATGGATGAGGCCATCCTGCTTGTGAATGGGAGGTATCTGCTAAATGTACTTGTGAGCTTGACCTTGCACACCGAGTTACAGCTCTCTTGTGTGAGATATGGGGTCTGGGGACCCGCTGCGTGCAGAGGCCGGGATTCTGAAACACCGCTGGTCGGTGCCTTAGCAGTGTGTTTGTGTTCATGTTCTTATGCTGCAACGTGCTTCTCCCATGCTGGCAACGTCCACAGTGCTGGAGATGACTGGCTTGCTTGTCTTCTGTCAGACTTCTCTGGGGGGCTGTTTTCAAAGTTTTTCAGTTAAACCATCAGGTTTTGGGACTGTCGAGGCTAGATGTAGGAATTATTGAAGAGAAAGCATTTGGAGAAGTTTGGGTCTAGTCAAAGTGAAAATCCAAGTGGTGAGGAACATGTGGATGAAGGAGAAATGCAGTCCAGTGCTCACTGGATGTGGAAGTACATCACTGAGAGGGCTGCATTCCCTTCCACAGCTGACGTTTTTCTTTTTTTCTAACAAGTGACAGGATCAGTTGTCTCAGTCACAAACAAATGAAGTTATCAAATAATTTTAATCAAAGACTGTTTAATTTACCCTTGTCAGAGGAGTGGACTCCCAAGGCCATACGTACGGTCCTGCTGTATGCATTGCAGTCTGATGTTACTGCTGGTTTTACTTGGGTTCTGTGAACCAGACCTGTGATTTAGGCAGGGGTTAATGGGAGCGTGCAGCAGCTCTAGCCTGAGTGTGCAGGGCTCTGTGCGATGCCTAACTGAAAACCAAGGGTGAAGTTTGCATTCGCTGAAACTGAAAAACAATTAGCTGTGAGTAGGGACAATTTTCAGGCAATTAAAAACCAAGCTCATACATTTTTATGACTACACAGTCTCATAATTTTCAGCTAAATTAGGACAGCGAGCAAGACTAAACTGTACTTCCCTTGTATGCCAGTAATAACAAACGAGAGGCGTCTGCGGAGGATGAGTTTGGTTATGTCTCCTTTAGCATTTTTGTACATTTAAGATATATGGTAGCCTGAATACTCTCTTCTCTCCTTAGTTTTATTTTTATCTCTAGTACCACTTAATGAGCTACTAGAAATTAAATTCCTAGATAGTCCCACGGGCTGTTCTCCATTGAAGGATATTACTGCAATACTGATTGCTCCAGTAATAGCTAGAACACATATTTTTGTCTTTAAATGTTACATTAAAAAACCCCGTGGTTTTTCTTCGAAAATGTACATTTTTGCTTGGATTACTGAATGGCAGTGATTCACTCTGAGGTTGTCTTTGCTAGTGACATCCTAAATAGCTTCCTTTAGGATGAAACTTAGTAACGTTGTATTTGTCGAATTGTCAGGTGTGTAATTAATCTGATGTTACTGACACTGTCTGTAAATGAGGTGTAGATAGCAGCTTCAGCTACTATTTGAAATTTACTCCAATACTTAGTCCAACTATGTTTGCAAGCAAAATCCACTAATGAGGGTGATCCCTTGGCTCTCATAGTTCTATTTTCTCACACCTTTCCATTCTTGCTGATATGAGGTTACTCTGACCTCTTAATGACCAACACAGGCTGCTGCTCCAATGGACTTTGAATAATTTTCATTAAATCTTCAATATACTGCAAGCTACAGAAATTTTTAATTTAAAATCTAAATAAAATGATCTAAATATGTTTCTATTAAAATGCAAATAGTGTCTGATACTAGGGTCATTGCTTCAGTTCTTCCCTGGAATAATAGGAACTCTTTCATCATGGTGGACCTGAATTGCCTATCAGGAGTGTGTTCTTCAATGTAGGATTGTGCCCTACTGTAAGAGTCAAGGGATCCAGAGTTATGGGAATGTGCAATATAAAACAGATCTTTAAACAGTGGTTTTAAGATGATTAGTTCGTAGCCATAAGACTTGTAAGCCTTATTTAGGACAGTTGATTTTCAGAAGTGGCAGTGTGTGTTGCGTGTAATGATATCAAGCCTCCATGCTGAATGCTCTCGCTGGGTTTTCATTTTTGATAGAGGTTGCAAGTTGAGGCTTCAAAAGAGAAGCTACCTGATTTTCCTGCCAGGCCAGAAGAGGAGGCGTTTCGGCTCTTGCTTTGTATTTCAGAATATCTTGGTGTGACCTGCACCCACATGTTGTATTCTGTAGAACATCTGTTCGAGACCATAATTGTTCGTGTAGTCGGGAAGGGTTCTGGGCGTTAAGGATAAATAAAACCACACTGGTGTGGGAGTACCTAGGGACTGTCTTTGGTTAGTGACCATGATCAAGAATCTGATAATAAGCTAGTAAAAATTAATTTCATTCAGGAGTCCAAAAATACAAAGCTTGCTTAGAAGAGGGAGTAGGAGACAGAAGCAGCATGGATACTGAGTCTTTATTTACCCAAAACTAGTACAGATGTGTCTAGGAGTGCCTGCTGAATAAAACTCAAGTATTGGTGGAACTAATTATGCTTTGAAAGTATTTGGAGTTCAGTAAGACTGACTAAACTGTCTTATGAAATCATTTTAGAAATGAGGCTGACAAAAATCTGTTAAGTGTTGGTAGTTTTAATAAAATGGTAGTGCCATTCTAAAAATGAAGATGAAAATTTTCTGAGAATAGATAATGATAATCAAAATCTAAAACTTGCTTGGTATTGTCTGATTGCTTTTCTTGCTCACTTTTTTTTTTTCTTAATAGTGATCATATGGAAAATATTTATGGCTACTTAATGAAGTATACCAATCTTGTCACTGGCTGGCAATATCGGTAAGTCTTTTACGGTGCTTTTTACTGCTGTTGGTCTTTGCAGCATCTAAATGAACATGTTTCATTTTTTTGAATACTTGGAATTCCCTTTTTCTGTTAGGCAAACTTTATGGGAGAGTCTTACGCTTTTCTCAATATAGATTAAGCTAATGTGTAGACAAATAATATTTATATTAAGGCGTGAGTAAGAAAAAAATGGATGGGAAGTATGAAGCAGTTAACTCATATGGTGGTTTATAGCTGTGCATGTATGTGTAAAAAGCATGTAGAGCATTACTTTTTTTTTATTTTCCATTAAAAATATTGTCTTTGTTTTTTTATGAGTCTTTGGCTTTATGCCAAATCATACCATCTTTTTAAAAAAAACCACAACCCCCCCCCC
>Ga0065711_1043510_pt1 | contig 14691 bp, 12 predicted proteins | sample Hoacrofraction12_FD_59098 | JGI IMG/M metagenome (GOLD analysis project Ga0065711, IMG submission 59098) | Hoatzin crop microbial communities from Cojedes, Venezuela - Epithelial fraction 12 v2 (version 2) | ecosystem: Host-associated > Birds > Digestive system > Esophagus > Crop | place... | reverse complement strand
TATATTGGATAGTAAAAAGAGATGCTGATGCAAATATACTTTTGCACGGCGTATCAATGGGTGCTGCAAGCGTACTTATGGCATGCGGCGAAAATCTACCTGAAAATGTTAAGGGAGCGATTTCAGATAGTGCGTATACATCCGTAAAAGAAATATTCACCAATGCTTATAAGAAAATGCAGGTAAAAAAGATGCCTCTTTTCATAGCTATGCCGCTTCTAAGAATATATACCAAAATAAGAGCAGGTTTTGATTTCTTTGAAATAAGACCGATTGATGCGGTTACAAGAAGTACAACTCCTACTCTATTTGTGCATGGGGATGCGGATAAAGTAGTAGACTCTGCTATGTGCAGAAGACTTTACAATAGCGCCAAGTGTCAGAGAATGTACTATTCGATGTTTGGATGCGGTCATATAGAGGGTGTATGGAAAGATAGCGAAGGTTACTGGAACAAAATAAACGAATTTACAGAGCAGGTTAAATTTTAAAGAATATAAAGAAAAAAATATGAAGAATAAATCAAACTTGCAGCTTGATTTTAGATACTACGATATGCCTCACAGAGATTCTGTTCTTGTTTTTACCGGAGAGAATTGGAAAAGAGAATACGGCGTAGAGACTCCAAATCAGCTGCATTTTCACAATATAATAGAAATTGGGATATGTAAAGATGGTTACGGTCATATGATGTATGAGGACGGCAGAGAAGAAAATTTTGAACCCGGAATGATATCCATTATTCCAAGGAATAAGCCTCATAATACAGTGAGTATCAAGGGGACAATTGGATATTGGGAGTTCATATTTTTTGATGAAGAATACTATTTGGACAGTAAATATGGCCATGATCCGCTTTTTTTGGAAACGATAAAAAAGAGAATAAATTCAAGAACACTCCTTTTGAAGTCGCAAAACTGTGCACCGCTTTCACAGGCAATAGAAGGAATAGTCAGAGAATATATAGGAAAGAGCTCTTATTCAAAGGAACTTATGCATTCGTATATCGATACTATTCTAGCGCTTGTAGCAAGGGAAAATGTTGAATTTGAAAAAGGAAATGCAGAAGCCAGAAGAAGCAACGACAAAAAAATAATTGATGTAATAACATATGTAGATAAGCATTATATGGAAGAAATCACCATAGCAAATCTTGCAGACTATTGTAATATGAGCGAGACAAATTTCAGAAGAAGATTTTCTACGTATATGAATATGTCGCCCGTTGATTATGTGAATGTCATAAGGATAAGAAAAGCATGTTCTCTTCTTAGAGATACTGATTACAGCATGGATGTAATCGCCGAGAAAGTCGGCTATACTACTCCATCGACATTTAACAGGAATTTCAGGCATTTTGTCGGTACATCTCCTTATCAATGGAAAAAAGAAAATATAAAAGATGTAAATAAGACATTAAAACTAAAAGTGTCGGCTCATAAAGGATGGGAATAGACAAATAGCACAAAATTATATAAAAAGACTTTAATAAAAAATTAACAAGCAAATATGGTAAAAAACGTGCAAATTCAACCAAAACGCAAAAATAATGGTCGAAAATGCACGTTTTTTATTACAAATTGCAAACTTTATACGCTATTACGATAGTAAAATATGTATAAAGAAAAGGTAAATAACTTCTAAATATTTGTGAAGTTATACAAAACAAAAAACTGATTGCACAAAAAGTGCAGTCATAATCACAAGGAGGTTACACTTATGAAAAAGAAATTTTTAGGCGTTCTTCTGAGTTCTGCAATGATTGCTTCTACTCTTGCAGGATGTGGATCATCATCTGATACATCCACAACCGAGAGTTCTGAATCGGGGACAGAAACATCTACAGAAGAGACTGCAACAGCAGATGTAGCAAGTGAAGATGAGAATACACTTTCAGTGTATGCTTGGGATGCAAACTTCAACATTCCTGCACTTGAAGCAGCTGAAGCAGCATATCAGGAAGTAAATCCTGATTTCAAACTCAACATCATCGAACAGTCAGCTTCATCAGATGTTGAAAATGCTGTAACTCTTGCAGGTTCATCAGGAGATTACTCACAGCTTCCTGATATCGTTCTTTTCCAGGATCACTACATTCAAAGTTATGTAACTAACTATCCGGATGTTTGGGTATCTGTAGACGATGCAGATGTTGACTGGAGCGATTTCGGTGAAGAAAAACTTTCATATTCAACAATTGACGGAGTTCACTACGGCTTCCCTGTTGATAACGGTACAGTAGTATTTGCTTACAACACAGAAGATTTGGAAGCAGCAGGTCTTACAATTGATGATATGACAGGTATCACATGGGAAGAATGGCTTACAAATGCACAAAAGATTAAAGATGCAACAGGTAAGTATGTTCTTACAATGGATGGATCAGGAAACGATCTTCCATACATGATGCTTCAGGCTGAAGGCAAGTCACAGTTTGTTGACGGCGAGCCTGTAATCGGAACAGATGAAACAGTTGCTGAAATCGTTGATGTAATTGTTAGAGGTGTTCAGGCAGGTGTTATCTCACTTGAAAACGACTGGACAAGTTACACAGAAGGTATCATGAACGATCAGACAGCAGGTGTTATGAACGGTAACTGGATTATTCCTACAATCGAAGAAGATGCCGGTACAGAAGGTAAATGGGAAATCACATCAATGCCAACACTTACAGGTGCTGAAGGATATGCTTCAAACGGTGGTTCATCACTTTATATCACAAGCAACTGCACAAAGGTAGAACTTGCACTTGACTTCCTTGCATATACATTCGGTGGCGGAGACGGATCAATGGATACATATGACAACGCTCTTAGAAATGGTGGTGTTATCACAACATGTATCTCAGCAGGTCAGTCAGATGTTTACAACGAAGGTGTTGAATTCTTCGGTGGCCAGGCTATCTATGCAGACATCGTTGCAATGGGTGCTAACGTACCTGTAGTTGAGCAGAACGATTATCACTACTCATGCCGTACATATATGGGCAATGCAATTACTCAGATTATCGAAGGTGCAGATGCTGCAACAGCTCTTGCAGATGCAGAATCACAGCTTAGATTCGAAATGGGACTTTAATTTATAAAAAGAAATTGATTTAAAGAAAAGGTATTTTAAAGGGGAAGTCGGATATTCCGCTTCCCCTTATTAAAAAGAAGTGGAGGCAGGAAACGTGAAAGAAAAAAAGAAAGGACTTACTGTCCACCAGAAACAAGGAGTTGCAGGCTGGTTGTTCCTGTTACCGGCAACTTTGCTTATAGCAGTGATGAGCTTTTGGCCTATGATTCAGGCGTTTATCACATCATTTAAAACAGGATCATCCGCGGCAATGACATGGGCTGAGCCGATTCTCTACAATTATCAGAGAATGCTCAAAGATACTATGTTCAAAACTGCAATGGGCAACACATTTTTATATCTCATAATCCAAGTGCCGATAATGCTTGTGCTTGCGATTTTCCTTGCGCAGCTTTTAAATAACAAGGATCTTAAATTCAAGGGACTTTTCAGAACATGTGTATTCCTTCCATGTGCAACATCTCTTGTATCATATTCACTCATTTTCAAATCACTTTTTGCAACAGATGGTCTTATAAATGCTATTTTAGTAAACCTTGGAATACTTGATGAAGCTTACAATTTCCTTGGTCATACAGCATCAGCAAAGGCAGTAATAATCATAGCCCTATTATGGAGATGGACAGGCTACAACATGGTCTTCTATCTTGCAGGACTTCAAAACATTGAATATTCCGTTTACGAAGCAGCCAAAATTGATGGTGCAAACGGCTGGAAAACATTCTGGCACATAACAGTACCGCTTCTTCGTCCAACGATTGTAATGACATTTATCATGTCTATAAATGGTACACTTCAGCTCTTCGATGAGTCTGTAAACCTTACAAATGGTGGCCCGGCAAATACAACAATCACGATGTCACACTATATTTACAACTATGCATTCGGAACAGGTGTAGCAAACTTTGGATATGCATCAGCGCTCTGTTTCATAGTCTTCATAATGGTAGCAATATTGTCATGGATTAATATGAAAGTAGGTGATACACGTGACTAATAACGAAAATCAAATCAAAAAATCTTCATCAGCAATACAAAGACGACTGATACCTACATATATATTTTTAATAATAGTTTCTATAATATCGGTATTTCCGCTTTTATGGATGATATCGGCAGCAACTAACTATAGTATAGATGTAGTAAGAGGTAGAATTCTTCCGGGAACTGCCCTCATAGACAATTTCAAAACACTTATTGATACCGTAAATCTCGGCAGAGCGATGAAAAATTCATTTTTATATTCGATAGCGCAGACTATCCTCTCTCTCTTCATCTGCTCTCTTGCAGGATACGGATTCGAACTTTATCATGACAAGGCAAAAGACAAACTCTTTGCAGTTATTCTCCTTGCTATGATGGTTCCGCAGGTTGCAACACTTATACCGCTCTTCAAAATGATGAGTTCAATGAATCTCCTTAATACAGCGATAGGTTTTGCACTTCCTGCTATATCAACACCGTTCATGATTATGATGTTCAGACAAAATTCGAGAAACTTCCCGGTTGATATCTTGGAAGCAGCAAGAATTGACGGACTTACAGAACTTGGCATATTCTTCAAAATGTATATGCCTGTTATGAAATCAACATATGCGGCAGCAGCGGTTATCAATTTCATGAATGCATGGAATGCATACATGTGGCCAAAGGTAGTTATGAGTGATAACTCAGCTCAGACAATGCCTATGCTTATCGCAAACCTTGCAGGCGGATATACAGTAGATTACGGCGTACTTATGCTCGGCGTACTCTTCTGCTCTATCCCTACTATGGTCGTATTCTTTGTACTACAAAAACAATTTGCAGAAGGTATTACCGGATCTGTTAAATAAAAAGAAAAGGTAAGAGGAATGAGGATATGATGAGTTTTGATTATAAAAACTTGGAAAATCCAAGATGCTTCGCAATTGGCCGAATGCCCGCGCATTCGGACCATATTGTAAGCAAAAATAAAAAAGAAGCTGTTCTTGATGAAAGTAGCTATAGAATATCTTTAAACGGGCTATGGAAGTTCAAATATTCAGCAAATTTGGCTGATATGCCAAGTGGATTTGAAAACGAAGATGCTGATTGCAAACTTTGGGATGAAATAAGAGTTCCTGCGCATCTTCAGATGGAGGGATATGGCATTCCTCAGTATGTAAATACGCAGTATCCGTGGGATGGCATAGAAGAACTTACGCCTCCGGCCATACCTATAGAAAAGAATCCAATCGGAAATTATGTAAAATATTTTTCGCTTCCCGATGACTTTGTAAAAAACGGACTTTATATAAGATTTGACGGAATAGAGAGCGCATTTTGCATATGGCTAAATGGACATTTCATAGGATACAGCAGTGATTCGTTTGATGCCAAAGAATTTGATTTGACAGATTTTGCTTATACTGATAAAGAAAATAAGCTTGCAGTTCAGGTTTTTAAGTATAATTCCGGAAGCTGGATGGAAGATCAGGATATGTTCAGATTCAGCGGTATATTTAGGGATGTTACTCTTTTTACCAGAACAAATATTGATGTATACGATATAAAATGTGTAACTAATATATCAGATGATTTTAAAGATGCGGCGCTGAATATAGAACTAAAAGGCAGAGGTAAGGGAACTTTAAAGTTTGATCTTTATGAGCAAAGCTATGATAAAAATACAGATTCATTTGTATTATCCAATGAATCTATATGGCATGACGAAAAATCTTATGAAAAAAACATAACATTTGCAAAAGAATTCGAAGGCGTAGAGTTTAGCAATAATAGGAATTTATGTGAAAAAGCTATAGATGTAAAAGCAGAGCTTAAAAATGTAAAACTATGGAGCGCTGAAAAACCAAACCTCTACTCTCTCGTTATAAGTCTTGTAAATGAAAGCGGATATGAAGAAGGCGTAATCAGGCAGGAAATAGGCTTTAGAAAGTTTGAACTTGGAAACGACAATATCATGCGTATAAACGGTAAGCGCATTGTGTTTAACGGAACAAACAGACACGAATTTTCTGCAAGATATGGAAGAGCTCTCCGAAAAAAAGACATGGAAACAGATGTCAAAAATATGAAGAGAGCCAATATCAATGCACTTCGTATGAGTCATTATCCAAATAACTCATACATGTATAAACTATGCGATAGATACGGACTATATGTTATAGATGAAAATAATCTGGAAACACATGGAACGTGGGAACCGTTTGAGCGTGGTATAAAAGACGAATCTTATATAGTTCCGAAAGATAATAAGATTTGGCAAGATATGCTTCTTGACCGCGGAACATCAATGCTTGAGAGAGATAAAAATCATCCTTGTGTAATTATATGGTCTTGCGGAAATGAAGCACATGGCGGAAGTGTAATATATGAACTTTCCAAAATGTTCAAAAAGAAAGATGCTACAAGACTTGTGCACTATGAAGGTCTATGCCATGACAGGAGATACAATGATACATCAGATATGGAATCGAGAATGTATCCACCTGTTGTTGAGATAAAAGATTTCTTAAAAGAGCATAGAGATAAACCATTTATATGCTGCGAATATACACATGCCATGGGTAATTCTTGCGGCGCTATGTACAAATATACGGACCTGACCAAGGAAGATGATTTGTATCAGGGCGGATTTATCTGGGATTATATAGATCAGTCGATAATGATGAAAGATAGATACGGCAAGGAATTCCAAGGATACGGCGGCGATAGCGGTGAAAGACCTACAGATTTTGATTTTTGCGGAAACGGAATAGCATTTGGAGATGACAACAGAACGCCATCGCCAAAGATGCAAAGCGTAAAATATAATTATCAACCATTCACTATACTTATTGATAGTGATAAAGATAGCGTAAAAATTAAAAATTATTCTCTTTTCACAAATAGTAATGAATATACAATAAGGGTAAAAGTTGAATACTATTCAAAAACAATATATATCAAAGATATAGAAGCTGATATTGCACCCGGATGTGAAAAAGAGATAAGTCTTGGTATCAAGGAGCTCATCGAGGAAGAAGAAATTTGCAGCAAAAAAGGTGAATATGTAATCTTTGTATCTATGCTTTTGAAAGAAGATACCATATATGCGGATAAGGGATACGAAGTAGCCTTTGGAAGCGATGTATTTGTCAAACTCTCCGATGAAGAAATCATCACATACATTGAAGATGATATATCTGATACGGATGAGAATGAAAATGACAATCCGCTATATGATTTTGTCCCGAGTGGAATATTTGGATGCGGCGATGAAATAACTCTTTACAAAAATAAAGAATTAAAAGTTATCCACGGACCAAATAATATCGGAGTAAAAGGTGAAAACTTTGAAGCTATCTTTTCAGAAATAGCTGAAGGGCTTATAAGTTATAAATATGGCGGAGTAGAACTTATAAAAAATGCTCCAAAGCCGAACTTTTGGAGAGCACCTACTCAAAATGATATAGGAAACGGAATGCCTATGCATCATGGACAGTGGAAACTTGCAAGTATGTATGCAAGATGTAAGATTGATTTGTATACCAAATACGATCACTTCCTTGGAGGTGTGCCGATTGTTCTTGATGAGTATGAGGACCATGTATCTATCAGATACAATTATAAGCTCCCTACTACCCCGCAATCAGAGTGTTTTGTAACTTATGATGTATATGGAGACGGAACTATCAAAACGACTCTTTCATACGATCCGGTAAAAGAACTTGGTGATATGCCGGAGTTTGGTATGATAATGAAGATGGATGCAGATTTCCATAAGATAAAATGGTATGGAAATGGCAAGGAAGAAACGTATGAAGACAGAGTCGAAGGAGCAAAACTCTCTGTATATGAAAATGATATAACAAATTCTATGGCACCATATCTTCTTCCTCAGGAATCAGGTAACCATACGGGAGTAAGATACGCAAGCGTTACGGATGATAAGAACAGAGGACTATTGTTTGCATCCTGCGATAGTTTTGGTATGTCATTTAATGCATCGGCTTATACGCCGCATGAAGTGGAAAACGCAGCACATGGATTTGAACTTCCAAATGTACACTATAGTGTAATTAGAACATCACTTATGCAGATGGGCATAGCAGGTGATAATACATGGGGTGCTTTCACTCACAAAGAGCATCGTATAAATGTTGATAACAAGCTTACATTCTCCTACGCGATGCGCGGAATTTAAAAATTTGATAACAAAAAAGCGGTCGCTACTACTATAGTAGCGGCCGCGTTTTTTATATATGCATGGAATGGCGCGTAAAAATGTGGTATAATTTAGTGCCGGTGTAGGTATTAAAAAGATGCAAATAAGTACATGCTGCTTTAATCTTTTTCAAAATGTCTACAAATATATAAAACGACAATATTCATCTCAACTGAGATTTGGAATAAAAGGAGACGGTTTATGAAACGTAAGATTGTGCTCACGGGTGGCGGTACTGCAGGTCACGTTACTCCTAACATGGCACTTATACCATATTTAAAAGAAAAAGATTATGATATCGTATATGTCGGTTCATATAATGGCATGGAAAAAAAGCTCATAACAGATATGGGCATCAAATATTACGGAGTATCGACAGGAAAACTCAGAAGAAAGTTCGATACAAAGAATTTCTCAGATGTATTCAGAGTTTTGAAGGGCTTTTCAGAGGCCAAAAAAATACTTAAAGAAGAAAGACCTGATGTAATTTTTTCTAAGGGCGGATATGTAAGCGTACCTGTTGTAAATGCGGCAGGAAAACTTGGAATACCAAGTATAATTCATGAATCGGATTTAACACCGGGACTTGCCAACAAATTGTGCATGCATTCTGCAAAGAAGATATGCTGCAATTTCCCTGAAACACTTGAACATGTTACAAAGAAGAAGGCTGTGCTTACGGGAACTCCCATAAGAGATGAACTTCTAACAGGCAATGCCAAAGAAGGAAAGAAAATATGCGGATTTGAAGATGACAAACCTGTTCTTATGGTAATTGGAGGAAGCCTTGGAGCGCAAGCCGTAAATGATGTTGTAAGGTCTGCTCTTCCGAATATACTGCCCTATTTTAATGTAATACATGTATGCGGCAAGGACAAAGTTGATAATATGATGCTGGATGTTGATGGATACAAGCAGTTTGAGTTTGTAAAATCAGAGCTCAAGGATTTATTTGCTCTTGCGGATATCGTTCTTTCAAGAGCAGGTGCCAATACTATATGCGAACTTTTGGCACTTAGAAAGCCAAACATCCTAGTCCCTCTTCCAAAGGCACAAGGCAGCAGAGGCGACCAGATATTAAATGCCAATTCATTCAAAAAACAAGGCTTTTCCATGGTGATATACCAGGAAGATCTTGATGAAGATATACTAGTGAAAAAGCTTCATGAATTATATGAAAAAAGAGACATCTATCAGGCCAAAATGAGCGGATCGAATCTCAGCAATGCAACCGGCAAGATTCTCAAACTTATTGATGAAGCAGTAAATAAGTGATAGGAGGTTACCATGGAAAAAATCACCAGTTTTACAATTAACCATTTAATACTTGAGCCGGGTGTATACGTTTCCAGAACAGATAAAGTAGGAAGCGAATATATTACGACATTTGATTTGCGTATGACAGCACCAAATAAAGAGCCTGTCATGAATACTGCAGAAATGCATACAATTGAGCACCTTGGCGCAACATTTCTTAGAAATGATGCTGAATATAAAGACAAAATCATATATTTTGGACCTATGGGATGCAGAACAGGCTTTTATCTTGTAGTAGCAGGCAAAATAGAAAGCCGCGAAATAGCAGATTTGGTTACAAGAATGTATGAATTTGTAAGAGATTTTGAAGGAGATATACCGGGAGCAAGTGCCAGAGACTGCGGAAATTATCTCGACCAAAATCTACCTATGGCAAAATATCTTGCCAAAAGATACTTGGACAATACATTGTATGGAATAACTAATGAACATTTGGTTTATCCGGAATAATTTTTATATAAAAAATATAATAGAGGAAAATAAAATATGAATTATAAAATCGGCGTAATCGGTGCTATGGAAGTCGAAGTAGAACTTCTTATAAAAGATATGAAAGTAGAAAGAGAACTTGAAAAAGCTTCTATGAAATTCTACGAAGGAAAAATAGGCGATACAAACGTAGTCGTTGTAAAATGCGGAATTGCAAAAGTAAATGCAGCAATATGCGTACAGATTCTTGTTGATGAATTTGCTGTTACACACGTACTTAATACAGGAATTGCCGGATCTCTTGATGCTAAAATCAATATCGGAGACCTAGTTATATCAACTGATGTATGTTATCATGATGTTGATGCCAGAATATTTGGTTACAAAATGGGCGAAATTCCGCAGATGGGAAGAAGAGAATTTGAGGCTGACAAGTGGCTAAGAGAAAAGGCAAAAGAAGCTATATCAAAAGCTAATCCTGATCTTGGAATATTTGAAGGCAGAGTAATAAGCGGTGACCAGTTCATAGGAGGAGACGTATCTAAGGATAGACTCGATGAATTTGATGCACTCTGCACAGAGATGGAAGGCGCAGGAATAGCACAGGCAGCATATCTTAACCATATTCCATTTGTAATAATCCGTGCGATTTCAGACAAGGCAGATGGATCGGCAAGTGTTGATTATCCTACATTTGAAGACAAGGCAGCCAAAGACTGCGCAAAACTTGTAGAATATATGCTTGCACATTTAGACTGATAATATCAAAAATATAAAAAGTTAAATAGAAAAGAGGGACAGTCATGAAGATATACAAGAATAGCTTATATGATGAATTTAAGTGTCTTGCGGGTGAGTGTCCCTCTACTTGTTGCTATGGCTGGCGTATTCTAATTGATGAAGATACCGTTGGTAAAATAAATAATCTGGATGGCCTTAAGGGATTTTTATTAAAAAAATCTTTGGCAGGACCTGACAAAAACTTCTTTAATTATAACTGCGGAAGTTGTCTATTTCACGACTTTCACGGTTTGTGCTCCATTCAAAAAAAACTTGGCGAAGATTATATGCCTCTCATATGCAGAACTTACCCCAGAGAAATCAGAAATTACGAAAAGTTTGCAGTATTCAATTTGGATTTGTCATGTATAAAAGTATCCAAGATGCTTCTTGAAAAAGACGAACGTCCCAAATATATTGAAACAAATGGCGAGTGTAACAAAAAAATATCAAGCAGCAATGACGATTCGCAATTTGCCAATATAATTATGGACATGCAAAAGGACTTTAGGATTTTTTTAAGTATAAAAGCGGACAAAATGACCGATATCAAAAGTCTTGATGACAAATTGCATGTACTACTCTCCTATTTGAAATTCTCACAAGAAGTATGCCTTGAGCATAGAGAAATGCTCCTTACCGGTGAAAAAAACAATATTAAAGCTTTTGAAGACGAATTTAATAAAAATACTAATAGTATAAAAATATCTGATATAAGAATATCTTTTGATAAGGACATGAGTCTTTTTCCACTTCCTATTATGGCACTAAATAAGCTGATAAATACAAATATTGACAGAGAAGATACCAGAAACAATGCGATTATAAACAAAACTATCGAATGGTATCACAGAAAATTTGATGCTAAGAGCGAAATAGAAGGACAAAAATTGTGGCTTCAAATGGTAGATGAATTTTTTAGAGAAGATCCATTTAGAATGGAGGCTCTCATAAGATATCTTTTGTATGATATCATGCAATGCTATGTTCAAATATATGAAAATTATAGTTTTATTCATTATGGTATATTGTCAATCATGCATGTAAATATGGTTATGTTTTTATGGATAAATTATGCAAGAAAAAAGAAACTGACTACCTATGCAATGGCAATGCTCCTTACAGCATATGAAAAAGGTGTATGCCATAATGTAGGACTTGAAAAAGAGATGTACGAAATTACATGTGATTATATAAATATATAGGTAATACAATTTTGTGTAAAGTTTAAAAGAAAGAAATCCGATATATAAAATGGTTGACAAAAGGGAAAATATGTCCGAAAATAATAACAGTAATCGTTACTATTATCGTTCTTTTTGTCAGAAAGAAAGTGTGTTTATGAAATATAGTAAGCAGAGAGAAGCAATAAGAACTGCCGTTAGTGACAGAATAGATCACCCAACTGCAGACGTTATATATGAAGAGGTCAAAAAGATTTATCCAAATATAAGCCTCGGAACCGTATATAGGAATTTGGTGCTTCTTGAAAGTATCGGAGAAATTGCGAAGATTAAGGTTGGCGACGGAGTAGAACATTTCGATCCGAATATAAAAGAACATTATCATTTTGTATGCAAAGAATGCGGCAAAGTAAGAGACATTGAAGTAAAGATTACGATAGGTGATGAAATCATGTCATATCCCGAAGGGAAAATTCTCGGGCACAAAGCCTTTTTTTACGGAATATGTAATGATTGCATAAATAAGAAGCCATAAGGCAAAATGGTCATGGACAATTGTCCGGAAAGGAGTTTACAGTATGAAATGGGTATGTCAAATTTGCGGTTATGTTCACGAAGGAGATGCAGCTCCTGAGAAGTGTCCACAGTGTGGTGCTCCAAGTTCTAAGTTCACCAAACAGGAAGGTGAGATGGAATGGGCAGCAGAACACGTAGTAGGCGTGGCACAGGGCGTTCCGCAGGACATAATTGATGATCTTCGTGCTAATTTCCAGGGCGAGTGCTCAGAAGTTGGTATGTATCTTGCAATGAGCAGAGTTGCAATGAGAGAGGGTTATCCTGAAATCGGTATGTATTATCGTCAGGCAGCTTTCGAAGAAGCTGATCATGCTGCAAGATTTGCAGAAATGCTTGGTGAAGTTGTTACAGATTCTACAAAGAAGAATCTTGAACTTAGAGTAGACGCAGAAAATGGTGCTACAGCAGGAAAAACAGATCTTGCAAAACGTGCTAAGGCTCTTAATCTTGATGCAATTCATGATAGCGTACATGAAATGGCAAGAGATGAGGCAAGACACGGCAAAGCATTTGCAGGTCTTCTCAAGAGATATTTTGGCTAATTCAAAAACGAATTGACATTGGCGTCATTTAACAGTACCATAGTGTAATGGTAGGAGTAGCACTTAAGTGTGCAGCGCAGCGGGGATTTCCTCGTGGATAGGCGCAGGAAAAGAGACATCATATAAGGCGAGATAAGCTCCTTTATATATGTCTCTTTTTCATGGGAAAAAATATTAGATTTAAAGAAAACGGAGATTTGTATGGACCAAACTTATATGAAAACCAAAAAGATATTGCCACTTGTTATGTCAATGTCGCTTCCTATGGTGCTGTCAATGCTCGTAAATGCCATGTACAATATAGTTGATTCGATGTTCGTTGCGATGATAAGTGAGGATGCAATGACAGCGATATCGCTTGTGTTCCCCATCCAAAACGCACTCGGCGCTGTTGCCATAGGTTTTGGAGTGGGCGTAAATTCAATTGTAGCTTACTATCTCGGCGCGCAAAAAAAAGATATTGCAAATAGTGCGGCATCACTTGGAATAGTTCTTAGCATAATACATTCCATAGTTTTGACTCTTCTTTTTATAGTTGTCATGCCCGGTTTTTTGTCTCTTTTTACCAAAGATATAGATATATATAATTACGGCGTTAGATACGCAAAAGTCATAATACTTTGCACATTTGTAACTCAGATTCAGCTCGTCTACGAAAAGCTATTCCAGGCAGTAGGCAAGATGAGGGTTTCTATGATAGCTATGATGGCGGGATGTATCGCCAATATTATTCTTGACCCTGTTATGATATTTGGTTATGGCCCATTTCCCGCAATGGGAATAGACGGCGCAGCTATTGCTACTGTGCTTGGACAAGTCATAACATGGATAATTTATATTGTCATCTACCAAATGGGCGGCATGAATTTGAAACTATCAATTGAAGGTGGATTGAAGTCATTTTCACTTGCCAAAAAAATATATAACGTAGGAATACCTGCATCTTTAAATCAGGCACTGCCCTCTCTTCTTATAACTATATTAAATGCTATATTGGCTGTATTTGGCGGAAGCGGTGTTTTGATACTTGGTATATATTATAAACTTCAAACATTTATATACTTAACTGCAAATGGCATGATACAAGGCATAAGACCGATAGTTGGATATAACTACGGCGCAGGTGAGTACAAGAGAGTCAAACAAATCTTTAAAACATCACTTTGTATAGCGCTTGTAATCATGGCTGTGGGAACTCTTGTATGTTTCTTTATCCCCGGAACTCTTATCGGTATTTATACATCCAATCCTGACACGATAAAACTTGGAAGTACGGCCCTTAGAATAATCTGTATAGGATTTATACCATCGGCTGTTTCGATAACTGTCAGCGGCGTCTTGGAAGGCCTCGGAAAAGGTATGCCATCACTTGTTATTATGGCGATGAGATACCTTGTTCTAATAGTACCGATAGCATTTATTCTTTCAAGATTTTATGCAGAAAACGGTGTATGGAATGCATTCTGGATAACAGAATGTATAACATTTATAATAGCCCTAATACTCTATAAAAAGAGCTATAAATATTAATTTGCACGATTAAGTACAAGCATTAAAAATAATATTTTGAAATAAATAAAAGCGGCAGGTGCCATTG
>Ga0065711_1043509_pt1 | contig 14692 bp, 16 predicted proteins | sample Hoacrofraction12_FD_59098 | JGI IMG/M metagenome (GOLD analysis project Ga0065711, IMG submission 59098) | Hoatzin crop microbial communities from Cojedes, Venezuela - Epithelial fraction 12 v2 (version 2) | ecosystem: Host-associated > Birds > Digestive system > Esophagus > Crop | place... | reverse complement strand
CCCTAACGCCGCGCCAGAGACGACGCAAATTTCGCGTTTTTTAAGCTCACCGGCGAGCCGTAAAATCAGCATTTTTGAGTATGTGTTCATCTTTCTAGAGCCCACAATTGCGACTTTACGGTATTTTAAAAGCTCCAAATTTCCCTTGTACCAGAGCTTTTTCGGCGGTTTTTTTAGGCGTTTTAGCTCATCAATTTCAGTGATAAAGTTCATAAATGTCCTTAATATAGACAACTTCGACGTCTTTTAAGAGCGATTTGCTCGATTTTAGGGCGCTAAACGTCGCGCTTTTTGGATGACCAATCGCGATCGCAATTCCCTTTTGTTTCGCGATTTTAACGGCCTTTTGCAGCTGTGCTTTGACGTGAGGCACGCTAGCTTCGTTATCGAGAAAAATATCACGATACACATATGGCTTTTTTAGGTGGTTTGCGGCGGTTTTAGCTTGCGAATTCCCAATCGTCACCGAATCGACATATTTAAAGCCGTATCGATCCAAAACCTCGATTAAATCGCGCATCGCACGCTCATTTTGGCTAAATTTCGAGCCTGTGTGATTATTGACAAATCGCGCGTTCGGAAAGTTCGCGCGCAGCTCTTTTACGGCGTTTTCGATCGTTTTTTTATCATCATTTGGTTTTAAGACTTTCATGCCGCTGTTGGCGAAATTTAGGGCTTCCAAAGGCAAATGGATCATATAATTTTGCAGATTCTTGCCCAAATTTTGCGTATTCGGCGAGGCCTGATTTGGCGGGAAAATCGACGGCGTCACAGGAAATCCAAGCCGTTTGATCTCGTCAATTTGCTCTTTTGTCGAGATATCATCGATGATAATCGCCAATTTTGGGTGCTTTGCGCTTGGTTTTGGTTTTTGTGCGGCAATCAGCTCGTTTTGCTTTTTTTGCTCAGCTTTTGCCGATTTTATGAGCTCTTTGGCATTTTTTATGTCAGCTGGATTTTGCTTTGGTTTGAAATTTTCTAAATTTATGTCGCCGTCATCTGAACGCTTCGGAATTTCGCTAAATTCGCCTCTAAGCTCCTTTTCGCTGACTGGTTTTAGCTCCAAAAGCTCGGCAATCGAGGGAATTTCATCAAGCGGAATTTCGCTTGCATTTTGGTCGGGAATTTGCGCAGGATCGCCAGAAAGGAGCTTGCGACCGCTATCATAAAGCGTAAAAATAAAAATCACAAACAGCAAAAAAGCTGCCGTAAAAAATGCCAAATCTTTGTAAGAGTGCCTTTTTTGGGCACTCTTTTTGCTATTTTTTTTCAATTAGTTTTTGTCTTTATTGACGAGTTTGCCCTCTTTGATCCAAGGCATCATCGCGCGGAGTTTTTCGCCGGTTTGATTGAGCAGGCTCGCTTCGTCGTTTTTGCGCTCAGCGTTCATTTTTACGTAGCCGGCTTGTCTTTCAAGGATGAAATTCTTAGCGAATGTGCCATCTTGAATTTCACTTAAAATTTGCTTCATCGCCTTTTTGCTTTCGCAGTTAATTACGCGCGGGCCGCTGACGTAATCGCCGTATTCTGCGGTATTTGAGATAGAATATCTCATATCTGCCATGCCGCCTTGGAAGATCAAATCAACGATCAATTTCATCTCGTGTAAGCACTCAAAATAGGCCATTTCTGGCTCATATCCAGCCTCGACCAAAGTCTCAAATCCAGCCTTAATTAGCGAAGTTAAGCCGCCACAAAGCACCGCTTGCTCGCCAAATAGGTCAGTTTCAGTCTCATCTTTAAATGTAGTCTCAATAATCGCTGTGCGGCCGCCGCCAATTCCGCAAGCATAGCTAAGTGCGAGCTCTTTTGCGTGGCCTGATGCGTCTTGCGCGACTGCGATAAGATCAGGAATTCCGCCGCCACGGACGAATTCAGAGCGGACAGTGTGACCTGGGGCTTTAGGCGCAATCATAATGCAGTCGATGCCTTTTGGAGGGACGATTTGACCAAAATGGATATTAAATCCGTGACCAAAAGCGATTGCGTTTCCTTCGCTTAAGTTATCGCGAATTTCGCTCTCGAAAATGTCCTTTTGAAGCTCATCTGGAGTTAAAATCATAATCACATCTGCCTTTTTTGTGGCTTCTGCGACGCTTAGCACTTCAAAGCCCTTCTCTTCGGCTTTTTTCCAGCTTTTGCCGCCTTTTCTTAAGCCGACGACGACTTTGACGCCGCTGTCGCGCAAATTCTCAGCGTGAGCGTGACCTTGAGAGCCGAAACCAATCATCGCGACTGTTTTTGATTTGATCAAATTTAGGTCGCAATCTTTGTCATAATAAACTTTAATTGCCATAACAATCCTTTAAAAAAAATTTGGGTATTATACTCAGAAATTGCTTTTATAGGACTGAAAATGAGAATTTTTTTGGAAAATTTATTGAGCGGTTTGAGCGCAAATTCGCTAAATTCCAAGCAAAAAGAGATAATCCGAAATTTGGAAATGGTGGGCGCTGTGAGCAAACACAAAGATAAATTTTACCTAAATAACGGCTTTGTCTGCGGCAAACTTGACATTTCAAGTGCAGGCACTGGCTATCTTGCGGCTTTTGATCCCAAATTTGCGCGCGATTTAATCATCGAAAATCGTGACATCCAAAACGCAAAATACGGCGACATCGTACTTGCAAAAATTCTCTCGCAGAAAAAGTCCAAAACTAGGGCAAAAGTGATACTAACGATTAAAGCCGCGCACGAAACTGCGGTTGTTTTCACGAAAAAATTTGGAAAAGAAATTTTGGGCGTGAATGTCAAAACTGGCCTCGCATCAAATTTAAAAGCGTCGCAAAAATCACTCAAAACCCTTCCAATGGGAACTCTGCTTAAAATTGATAATCTAAAAAACGAAATCGTCGAGGTTTTAGGCGTCATCGACGATGAAAAAGTGGATGAGAAAATTTCGCTCGCGATTTATAATAAAAACAGCGAATTTAACAAAATTTGCGAAAATGAAGCGCGTGCTTTTGGCGATAAAATCGACCTTTCAATGCATAAAAATCGCGTAGATCTCACGCATTTGGACTTTTGCACGATCGATCCAATTCACGCAAAAGATTTTGACGACGCGATCTATTTTGACGAGAAAAATCGCGAAATTTACGTCGCAATCGCCGATGTGAGCTACTATGTAAGCGCTTATAGCGGGCTTGATAAAGAGGCGAAATTTCGCGGATTTTCAATCTATTTTCCGCACATCGCGATCCCCATGCTACCGCGGTTTTTGAGCGAAAATATCTGCTCGCTGCGCCCAAATGAAAACCGTTTGGCGTATGTTTTTAAGATTAAAATCGACGAAAATTTGCGTCCAAGCGAGGCTAAACCATTTGAGGCGGTGATAAATTCAAAGCGCAGATTTAATTATGACGAAGTGGATAAATTTCTTGCACAAAAGTCCATTCCAGCGCCATTTGAGTGGCTTTTGAAACTGCATGATCTGACGCTAAAACTGCGCGAAATTCGCCTAAAAAAGGGCTTTGATTTTCAAACACAAGAGTTAAGAATGGAGCTAGACGCCAATTTAGCGCTTTCTAGGACATATTATGAGCGTTCGACGCCTAGCCACGCGCTTATTGAAGATTGCATGCTTTTGGCTAACGAAGCGGCCGCAAAGTGCATAAAAAAGGGAATTTTCCGCAATCACGGCGCGATGGATACGAAGAAAATTCCGCCACTTTTGGATGATTTGACGATTTTTGGGATTGAGGAAAATTTCGCAGGCAGCATAAATGAAATGGTAGCAAAAATCCAAGAAAAAGCCGATAAATTGGGAGTGCGCGAAGAGATTGATAAACTCATAATCAAAGCGCAAAAAAAGGCCGAATACGCGAGCGAAAATCGCGGCCATTTTGGGCTTGGATTTGCCCATTATTCGCACTTTACGAGCCCAATTAGACGCTATAGTGACCTAATTTTGCACAGAATCTTAAAAGCAGTCATGCAAAATGACGATAAAATGGTCAATTACTTGCTTTTAAATATCGACGAAACCTGCGCAAATTTAAACGAACTCGAGCGCGAGGCGGACAAAGTCGCGTATGATTTTATGGATCGCAAATTTGCGCGCTGGGCAGCAAAAAATATCGGCCGAGCGATCGAGTGTTACATCGATAATAACGAAAACGAAGTGACCGCTAAAATGGACGATTTCATCAAAGGTGGACGCATTTTTATCCTTAATTTCACGAACGACAAATTCACACGAATTTTGGTTCAAATCACGGAAGTTGATATAATAACGGCAAAAATTTTTGGAAGAGTGGTGAAAAAAATCGATGTATAGGCGTGATTTAGACGGTTTGATAAATGCTGGGCGGCTGCCAAATTTCATACTTTTGCACGGCGGCGAGGAGTTTTTAAATGAGCTTTATGCAAAAGAGATAATCTCAATCTGGAATGCCCAAAACTGCGAGCACATCTACTATGATGAGTATAACTTTGACCAATTTAGGGACTTTTTGGAGCCGTCGCTTTTTTCGGCATCCAATACTTTGCACATCAAAATGAGCAAGCAAATTCCGGCAAAAGAGGTCAAACATTTCATCGCCGCGTGCCAAAGGGACGCGAATAATCACTTTTTGTTTGAATTTTTTGAGGATACAAATCGCGCGAGTGGCGAATTTTTGAAGGCTTTTGGCGCGAATGACGTGCGGTTTTTTAAGCCAAACACCCCAAATGAGGCGATTTTGCTATTAAATAAAAAATGCATTTCAACTGGAATTTCCCCAAATCAGGCGGCACTTACGCAAATTTATCAAATTCACAATGGAAATTTAAATCTTTGCGCGAGCGAAATTGAGAAATTTGCGATGCTAAATTTGCCTTTAAATGTCGAAAATGTGCGAAACGCGGTCTTTGGCTTAAGCGAAATTAGCTTTGAGGATCTGTTTGAGAAAATCCTAAATTTGCGCGATTTCCGCGATGATTTTTTCACTTACATTCAAAGCGGCAGTTACAACGAACTCGCGCTCATAAATTATATCTATTCGGCCATTTTTAGGCTATTTAAGATACATTCGTACATTCGGATTAACGGAAATTTCAATCTCATCGCCGCGATTGGCTACAATCCGCCAGCAAACGTGGCAAATTCGCTAAAAAACGCAGCGTTAAAGCTAAATTTGGAGACTTTTCGCGAAATTTTTATGCTCTTAAACAGGACAGAATTTCGGCTAAAAACAAGGGCAAATTTGGACAAAACGACGTTTTTATTATCCGCACTTTTGGAACTTCAAAGCATCATTTCAAAAGCGAATAAAAGTAAAATTTAAGCATAAACTGCTATAATCCGTCGTGCTTTTTGCACAAATTCCTTGCTTGTGTTATTCGCGTAAGAGACAAGCTACAAATCCACAAGGAGAACATATGAAATGTTACGAGGTTTTATTCATCGTTAAGCCGACGCTTACAGACGATGAAGTAAAGGCAAAAGTCGATCTCGTCAAAGAGGTCATTACCAAAAATGGCGGCGAAATTGCGCGCGTCGATGAGATGGGTATGCGAAAGCTAGCTTACAAAATCGACAAATACGAGCGCGGCACATATTTCGTTATCTATTTTAAGGCTCCGCCAGCGCTAATCGCTGAGCTTACCAGAAATATCAGAATCAACGAAGATATCATCAGATTTTTGGTCGTTAAATACGAAAACAAAAAAGAGATCTCCGTTTGGGAAAAGCTAAGCAAAGGCATTAAACTTGCTACAATCAAAAAAGAGCCACGCGAACCACGCAAACCACGCGGCGAGCGCGCTCCAAAAGCTGAGCAAAGTGCCGAAATTAGCGAAAAACCGGCTGAAGAGAAATCAGAAGAGCAAGCTGAATAAGGATAAAAAATGTTTAATAAAGTAGTTTTGGTTGGGAATTTGACACGCGATATTGAGATGCGATACTCAAATTCGGGCTATGCTATCGGCGTGACTGCAATTGCGGTCACTAGGAAATTTAACGATCAAAGCGGCGAGAAACGCGAAGAAACTTGCTTTATTGACATTACATTTTTCGGCAGAACCGCAGAAGTGGCAAATCAATATCTCAGGAAAGGTTCGAAAATCCTAGTTGAAGGGCGTTTAAGACAAGACACTTGGCAGGATAAAAACACTGGACAAAACCGCAGCAAGCACGTTGTGGTCGTTGAGACTATGGAGATGCTAGACACTCGTCAAAATCAAGGCCAAGGTAACGGAAACTACGGAAATTCTGGCTACGGAAACCAAAATTATGGAAATTCTGGCTACGGAAATTCCCAAAATTATGGCGGAAATGAGAATTTCCAAGGCGGATATCAGCCGCGCCAAAATATGCCGCTAAATGCCGGCTATTCGAATAACCAAAGCGGTTTCAAAAAACCTGTGCAAAATTTTGACGACTATCAAGAAAAATTGCCTGAAATCGACGTAGATGGCGATAAATACGAGCCAAAACAAAGCAAAAACTACGACACCGACGAGGGCGACGAAGATATTCCATTTTAAAGGATAAATAATGGCAGATAAGAGAAAATTTACAAGAAAATATTGCAGATACACAGAGGCGAAGATTGAGTATATCGATTACAAGGACACTCAACTTCTAAAATATTGCTTGTCAGAGCGATTTAAGATTATGCCACGCCGCCTAACTGGCACAAGCAAAAAATATCAAGAGATGGTTGAAAAAGCGATTAAACGCGCTCGCCAAGCAGCACTAATCCCATACATCGTAGATCGCGACGAAGTGGTCACAAATCCATTCGAGATTTTATAATTTCTCAAATTCGGCCCAAATTTGGGCTGAATTTCTCAAATTTCACGCAAAAGTTTTATAAACCAATCCCAAAATCATAATCAGCAAGACGCCTAAAAATACCCTTCGCACGACTGCAGTGTCGACGCGCATTGCGTATTTTGCGCCAAGGTGAGCGCCGATGATTTGGAAAATCGCCATTATAACGCCAACTTTGAATAAAATTATCGCATTTCCCATGGCGACTGCGACTAATAACACAATCATCGTGACGATTTTGGAGGTCATGTCTAAAACCCTAGTATTGGCGACTGCGGTCTTAAAATCCGCGCCGATTAGGCAAATAAGGGCAAAAAGCCAAAGCGACGCGTTGCCAGGGCCAAAAAATCCGTCATAAACGCCAATAATAAAGCCGCAAATCACGTACAAAAGGGAAACATTGCCTTTTGGTTTGGCTGCAGTCGCGCCAAAATCGGGGTTTAAAAGCGTGTAAAAAAAGAAAAAAATGAGAAGCACCAAAACGGCGTAATTTAGGAATTCTTTACTCACCAAAAATAGCAAAACGACGCCCAAAACAGCGCCCAAAGCGGTGCTGATGACGCCATAAATCACGCCTTGCCACTTCACAGTGCCAGAGCGGATAAAATCGATCGCTGCGGTCACGACGCCAAAAAACGCCTGAAATTTGTTTGTCGCAATCGCCGCAAGTGGCGGAATTCCCAGCCACATGAGCATCGGCAGCGAAATAAAGCCGCCACCGCCCACAATTGCATTAATAAAGCCGCAAAAAAGTCCGACAAGCGCGAAAATAACGTATTGCCAGAGTTCAAATTCCACTTTTAGCCCCTAAAAACCGAATTTTGCCTTCGCTCGCTCGTAGTCTTCCTTTGTGTCGATGCCCACACTTTGGGTGTTTATCTCCATCATCGCGATTGTTTTGCCGTTTTCTAGGGCTCTCAGTTGCTCCAGCTTTTCCGTATTTTCTAGGAAACTGTCCGAAAATGCGCAAAACTGAGCCAAATTCTTGACGCTATATGCGTAAATTCCGATGTGTCCGAAGTAAATTTCGCACTTTTCGCGCGGAAATGGGATGAGCGAGCGCGAAAAATAAAGCGCGTTTTGGTTTGCGTCCAACACCACTTTTACCAAATTTGCGTCATTTGCGGCACTTGGCGAGATTTTTTTATAGCAACTTGCCATAAATGCGCCATTTGAGATTGAATTCGTGGCAAATTCGCTAAATTTGCGCAAATTTTCAGTCTCAAAAAATGGCTCATCAGCCTGCACATTTATGATTATCTCATCGTCCGAAAGCCCCAATTTTTGGCACGTTTCATTAATTCGGTCCGTGCCAGATTTGTGATTTTTATCGGTCAAAACCGCAGGAAAGCCAAAATCAGTGGCAATTTTTTGCACCTTTTCATCATCGACCGCGATCGCTACTTTGCCCACTTTTGCGGCATTTTGGGCGGTCGCGATAAACATCGGCACACCGCCAATGTCGCAAAGAATTTTATCCTTAAACCGAGTCGAAGCCAAACGCGCAGGAATGACGATCATCGCTTGATCCAGTTTAGAATTTGCGCCTTAATTTCGGACTTTTCGACGATATCTTTGTGAATTTCATTTCCGTCAAAAAGTGATAAAATATCGCTCGGCACTTCCTGTTTAAATTCCTTCGCAAGCGCCATCATTTGGGCTTTTTCGTCGGTGATTTTTTCGCCTTTAATCGCGCCAATCATCGACGGCGTAAATTTCACCCAGTGCGCAGTCGAAGTGATCACGTTTATGCGCTTTTTCGGCTTAAATTTAAAGCACGTCGCGGTGTGCGGATCGATGAGAATGCCCTTTTTAGCCATCTCTTTAATGAATTTCGTACACTCTTTATCAGTGCAGAATTTCGCCTTAAATTCGGCAAATTTTCGCGCATTAACCTCGTAAAATCCCTGTTTTTTGAGATTTTTCATGAGCCATTTTGTTTCTTTGTCTCCTAGCTTGCTATAAAGCAATCGCTCGACGTTCGATGAGATCAAAATGTCCATTGCAGGACTAATTGTCTTGATCAACTTGCGGTCTTGCACCGTATAATAGCCATATTCGAAGAAATCAGTCAGCACATTATTCGCGTTTGAGGCGATTTTGATGCTTTTAATTTTTACGCCCATTTTGCGCGCATAATACGCACCCAAAGCGTTTCCGAAATTCCCGCTAGGAACGACAATATCGAAGCTCTCGTCTGCCTTTAAAACGCCATTTTTAAGCAGATAAAGATACTCATAAAAATAGTAGATAATCTGAAACAAAATTCGGCCGAAATTTACCGAATTTGCGGCGCTTAGCTTCAAATTATTTTTGGCCAGCTCAGATTTGAAATTTTCATCCGCCAATAGCGATTTTAGCGCGGTTTGCGCATCGTCGAAATTTCCTTTTATGCCGATTGTTTTTAGGTTTTGCGCATTCGCATTTACCATTTGAAGGCGCTGAACCTCGCTCGTGCCGCTTGCAGGATATAAGCAAACGACCTTGACATTTTTGGCATTTGCGAAGGTTTGCAGCGTCGCAGGGCCGGTGTCACCGCTAGTTGCGCACATTACGAGATACTTTTCGTCCCGAATTTGGGCAAGTTCATCCAAAATCACGCCAAACGGCTGCAGCGCCATGTCCTTAAATGCACGAGTTGGGCCGTGATAGAGCTCATTTATATAGAGGTTTTTGCCGATTTTTTGGATATTCACGGGGCATTTTGGGTCGTCAAATCGCTCATATCGCTTAAGCGCGCGCCTAAAAATCTCGGTCTCAACGTCAAATTTAAAACTCTCAATAATCGCGATCGCAAGCTCAGTGTAGCTCAAATTTTGCGCAGTTTTGAAAAAACCTTTGCCAAATTTCGGCAACTTTTTCGGCGCGTAAAGCCCGCCAAATTTGGCACTCGGGCTAAGCAGCGCCTCGCTAAAACTCACGCGCTCTTTTGCGCATCTTGTATTTACCAATTTCATTTTTCCTCCTTAAATTCGCTCTTTTACGACGCTGCCGCATCCGCTATCGGTGAAAATCTCCAAAAGAAGGGAGTGTAGCACTCTGCCATCAATGATGTGTGCGCTATTTACGCCCGATTTTACGCACTCTAAGCACGCTGCGACTTTTGGAATCATACCGCCGCTAATCGTGCCATCGCTCTTTAAATTTTCAATCAAATTCTCGTCCAGCGCGCTAATTAGCCTGCCATCCTTATCCAAAACGCCCTTCGTATCGGTCAAAAATATCACTTTATCCGCTTTGATTGCCTTCGCTACGCTGCTCGCGCAAAGATCGGCGTTGATATTGTATCCTTGCGAATTCTCATCCACGGCGATTGGCGCGATGACTGGGACGTAGTTTGACTGCAGTAAATCCGCGATCGTGTCGCAATTTACGCTATGAATTTCGCCCACAAAGCCGTATTTTCCGCCGTTTAGAATTTCAGCTTTTAATAGCGCGTTATCTTTGCCGCTAAGACCAATCGCTTTGACGCCGTTTTGCACCAGTAGCGAGGTGATTTCTTTATTTACTGAGCCGCAAAGCACCATTTCAACGATATCGATGGCGTCTTTATCCGTGACGCGCAGGCCATCGACGAATTCCGATTTTACGTTCATTCGCTCCAAATATGCGTTGATTTTCTTGCCGCCGCCATGGACGATGACGGTTTTGATGCCGACCATGTTTAATAAAACGATGTCGCGCGCGAAATTTGCCTTTAATTCGTCGTCAATTTGTGCTGCGCCGCCGTATTTGATGACGAAGACCTTATCGCGAAAACGCCTAATATAGGGCAACGCCGAAATGATAATCTCAGCCGTTCTTGATTTTATCTGCATGATTTTTCCTTTGAATTTGCAATTTTATCATCATTTTTATTTATGTATTTTGAAATTTGGGCGAATTTGGCGGAATTTAGCTCGGTCTCTAGCTCTATGACCGAAAATTTGCAGCCGAAATTCGCCATTTTTACGTAGTCTTTTTGCGTCGTTAAAACCGATGTCGCGCCGTATTTTTGGACAATCTCTAGCACTTCATCCTCGCTAAAATCATAATGATCTGGGAAAATCTCGATTCCAACGCATTTTGAGTGAAATTCTTTCAATCTATCCGCCTTTGCAATCGCCGTAATTAGGACCATTTTTTCGGTTTCGTTTTTGATTTTTGTGCGCCGAGTAATATCGCCCTCGCCTACTAGCAAATCCGCAAATTTCGCAAATCCGCGCGGATAGCGATATGCGCCGCTTGGCAGCACAAACGGGAAAAAACTCCGCGGCTCATTTTCTATCAAAATATTAAACTTTTTGATATGAAATTTGGAAAATCCGTCGTCAAGCAAAATGAGTTCAGCTCCTAAATGTTTCGCCTCTAAAATCGCCAATTCACGGCTTTCGCTCACGATTACGTTTGCGTTTTTCAGCGTTGTAGCGTATTCGGTGGCTTCATCGCCTGCGGTTTTGACGTTAGCTAGGAGCTTGCCGTCGATTGCGACTTTGATTAAGCCCTTGCTTTGGCGATTATAACCGCGCAGGATTATGAAAGTGCGCATTTTTGGGCTAAATTTGCGAAACAAAAATTTCGTAAATGGCGTTTTGCCGCTGCCGCCAAGCGTCAAATTTCCAACTGAAATGATTTTGATGCCCAAATCTTGGGGCTTAACAAAGGCAAATTTAAACCAAACCGCGCAAAAATAGATAAAACTAAGCGGCAGCAGTAAAATCGCCACGCAAATTTGGAGCAAATTTGGCTTATAAAAGTAGTTTTCAATCCAAATAAAGAGCTTTCTAGACACGGTTTTTCGCAATTTCTTTGATTTTATCGCACACGTAATGCGCCTCATCGTCGCTCAGTGCCGCATACATCGGGATCGAAAGCACCTGCGAATAGTTTTTGAGCGCATTTGGAAAATCATTGACCTTGTAGCCATATTTTCGCTTGTAATAGCTCAAAAGATGGATCGGAATGTAGTGCAGCGCGGTCTTGATGCCGAATTCTTGGAGCTTTCTGGCGAAATCGTCGCGATTTTTATCAATTTTAATGATAAATTGAGTGTAAATGTGATTTTCGTCATGCTTCGGAAGCGTGATGTGTGGGCAGTTTGCGAGCTCTTTTCTATAAATTTGAGCGATCTTTTTCCTGCGGGCGATAAATGACGGCGTTTTTTCGAGTTGTGCGACGCCATATGCCGCTGCAATCGCGTTTAGATCGCACTTTTCGCCGATCTCCTCGACATCATAAATGTAATCTAAATCCGAATTTGCCTTTAGCGCGTTATTTCTGATGATTTTTGCTCTACGCTCGATTTCAGCGTCATTTGTGATGAAAAATCCCACCGTCGCGACCGCGTTTTTTGCCTGCGGATTCATCTGAAAACACGAAATAAACGAATCCATCGCGCCGATTAGTTTGCCCTTATATTTCGCGCCCATGGCACGCCTAGCATCATCGATGATTTTGATGTCCCATTTTTTGGCAAGTGCGTAAATTTCATCCATTTGCGCAGGAAAGCCAGCCACATGCGAAATAAAGGCAGCTTTGAGCTTTTTGTGTTTGTGAATTTCAAGCGTTTTCTCAAATTCCGCGACGCTAATATTAAAACTATCCGCATCAATATCGACCAAAATCGGCTCAGCATCGAAGTGGCGAATGACCTCAACGACGTTTGGATACGAATTTACCGAGCAGATGATCTTGTCGCCACGCTTAATATTCATCGCGCAAAGTGCCAAATGCATCGCAGTCGTGCCGTTTGTGGAAGTGACAGCAAATTTCGAGCCAAAAAAGTCGCAAATGTCGCGCTCCAGCGTTGAGACCATCTGCGAATTTGCGTTATTTAGGCACTCTTTGATGAGCTCTTCTTCGCGCGAGTCGATCGAAGCCCTGTAAAACGGAATTTGCACCATTTTAATCCTTAGATTTGCGCACAGCAGCAATATTTGGCATTGACATTTTGAATTTATATCGCTCGACGCGCTCCTCGATGAAATTTACCAAATGTTTGTTGTATTTATCGCGCAACTCGTCAAAACTCATGCCGTTATCATAATAATCACACAAAACTTTATCCAGCTTTTCGTAGCCGTATCCTAGCTCTTTTTCGTCGCTTTGACCTGGCCAAAGCTCAGCAGATGGGGCTTTTTTCATGATTTTTTGGCTAACGCCCAAATAATCGGCCAATTCGTAAAGTTCGGATTTTAGAATTTCGCCGATTGGATTAAACGCATACGCCAAATCGCCGTAAATCGTGCCGTATCCCAAAAGTCGCTCGCTTAAATTGCTAGTGCCCACGACAACGCCATTCATGAAAAATGATGTGTCATAAAGCACGCACATTCTTAATCTCGCGGCCAAATTTCCGCGACGCGCGTTATTGAGAATTCCCACCGTATGCTCATAAGCCGTAATCATCGGCTCGATATTGACCAATTTATAGACGATTCCGAAGTTATCACAGTGTTTGATCGCGTCATTTTGGTTCTCTTCGCTGGAATTTTTTGTCGGCAAAATCACGCCGTAGGTGTTTTTAAAGCTAATATCCGCGCAAAGTGCCGATACAATCGCTGAATCAAGGCCACCGCTGACGCCGACGATGAAATTTTGCGCCCCAGTTTTGGCAAGCTCCTCTTTTAGGAATTTCGTGAGTTTTTCTTTGAGTTTTTTTGGTTTCATCTTAATCTTTCCTTATAATAAAATTTTAGCTTTGAATTTTAATATATTTTAGGTAAAATGGCGCTTAGATAAAGGATTTTAATGGAAATTTCATTTAAGGCTTTTGGGCAGTTTGCGACCAATTGTTACATTATTAAGACCAAATTTGGCGAAATCGTCATCGATCCAGGCGTGGGCGCGGCGGATTGGGTTTTAAAAACTTGCTCAAATATTTTGGCGGTTTTTAACACGCACGGCCATTTTGACCACGTTTTTGATGATCAAATTTTGCAAAAAAATGGCGCTAAAATTTACATTCACAAAGACGACGCGTTTTTTCTAAAGAGCGATCCATTTGGGATTTTGACGCGGAATTTAAGCGCAGATGTCGAATTTAAGGAAAATGATGAATTCGAAATCGCTCAAATTCGGTTTAAAATTCACCACGTCCCCGGCCACACGCCAGGCAGCGTCATGATCGAGTGCGAAGATGCGATTTTTAGCGGCGATTTTTTGTTTTGTGGCAGCATCGGGCGGACCGATTTTCCTTTTTCAGATCCTGCACAAATGCGCCGCAGTTTGGAGCACGCGAAAAACTTTAAGGGCGAGTATCGCCTGTTTCCTGGCCACGGCGCGACCTCAACCCTGCAAACTGAAATCAAAAATATCGACTACTATTTGAAATTTTGGTTTTGATTTTTTGGAATTGCAAAGCAAAATTTATCAACATCACATTGATAGTATAGTTTGATTTTGAACTTCACCAAAACGGCATACACTAAAAAGCAAGCGACCATAAACATAAACCCCAAAAATGTCGCTATTGGATAAAGAAAGATAAATCTAAACGCGTCATTTTTCCAATCTGGTTTAAGCATTCTGTATCTTATAAGACTATCTTTAAATTCATCGTCAAAAGATGGCAGAATCGTCGTACTCTGGCGCGTGATTTGATTTTTATAGACTGTTTTAATATTTATCTTTCCCTCCTTATCAACCCTTTCATACTCAAATCTATCATCAAATTCCAAAATTTTAAGGTCATTTTTCAAAAGCGTTTTTTTATATTTTATCTCGCCAAAAACAGACCAAAGCACTATAAATACAATAACTGGAAATCCGACATATAAATTTTGCGGCGCTAACTCATCTATCTTTTTCACACACGCAATAGCCACTGGAAGCCACATACAAAAGACGACTATCCTTGAGGCAAAAAAGCTTTTACGCTCATAATCATTGACGTAAATTTTGCAATTCTCTTGATTTGCAGCGTCATTTGGCTGTTCTTGGTTTGACATTTTTTAC
>Ga0065711_1043504_pt1 | contig 14693 bp, 7 predicted proteins | sample Hoacrofraction12_FD_59098 | JGI IMG/M metagenome (GOLD analysis project Ga0065711, IMG submission 59098) | Hoatzin crop microbial communities from Cojedes, Venezuela - Epithelial fraction 12 v2 (version 2) | ecosystem: Host-associated > Birds > Digestive system > Esophagus > Crop | place... | reverse complement strand
AAAAAAAAAAAAAAAAGGGGGGGGGGAGTCTATGCAGGAATTGCAAAATCATGTTAATACCTCTTAGACCCAAGATCCAAAAGGTGCTTAGTTATTTCTGCCTCTGGTATGAGGAAGACTATTCCTGAAATATGATCTTCAGTTCTGTTCTCCTCACTTTAAGAAGGATGTCTGAAGTGGGAAACAGTTCAGAGAGATGATACAAACGGAATTCGAAATCTGCAAGCTTTACAGGAAGATTGACAGCCTTAAGAACCTCTGTTCCTATCCTGTTTCGTCAAGAAAAGGTTAAGAAGCGACTTTATCTAAAAGCACCTATATCAGGAGTAGTCTTTTGACAATATTTAGCAGGAAAGGAGATAATGAGATCTAATAGTTGGAAACTGAAGCTTGACTAATTCAAACTATAAATAGGGCACTTAAAAAAAAAGCAAATAAGGAGGATAATTAAGCATTGAAAGAACACCTAGAGACCTTACATCCTCCCCATCACTGAAGTCTTTAGATGAAGAGCAGAAATCCTTCTGCATAACACACTGTAGCTCCAACAGTTACTGAACCTAAACACAGGAGTGTTCTGCAACTCATGCTACACCAGAGATCGTTTCAGGAATTCCTGATGGTCCCTTCCAGCCTAGCTATGAATCTATATACTTTAAACAGTGGTTCTAACAGTGTTTGGGTCAGTCGGTTGGTGACAGTGTTTGGGTCAATATTGACAACATACTAAGCTACAAAATACTATAGTGCCAGGGCCTACAACAGTAAGGCTATGTAAACATGCTCCACATTGTGTATGACCTGAGACACTAACTTTGTGGAAGAGTATTCCACAGATATCTAACGATTAATCATCTGTGGTGTTACACTACAACAAGTCAGACTGGTGTGGAAATACTAATGGGAAAGAAGCCTCCTCGTAAGTTTAAAAATGTGCCAAACAAAAGAAAAGAAAAACCAAAACAAAAATCCAGGTGAAAAGTTGGATCTCACCTAAAAATACCGGATAAAAAGTCTGCGCTGAGAGAAAGCCTAATAAGCTTCACACCACCTAGCACGCTGGCTCGTTGATGGGAAGGAAGCGGGGAGTAAGCACAGCACCACACCTCTCTCCGTGCCCAGCGTCTCTGCCTTCCTGCCCTGCGCATCGGTCAGACCCGCTGGGGAAGGCAAGAAGTCACTGGCAAGCCAGGGTGATCCTAACTGTGGAGAGGACAGACAGCGGCTCCCACAGCAGAAGTAAATAGTACCAACTAACACAACGAGGAAAAAAGATCTTGGGGATTAAAAGCCACCGTGGGGAAAAGAACTGCTTCTGTGTCGGTTTCTTTGTGTCTAACTTTTGGGCAAAGCACAGATATAACCCTATAAGCGTGGCAGCAAGTTCTCCCCGGGCTGGAGAAACAGGCCAGCAGCCACATGCACGGGCAACCAGGGTCTGGGAGCTCAGGAGTACTCAGGCAGCGACCTGACCCGGTCAGAGATGCTGCAGCGCCAGCTCCCATTCCCACCAGCAAGCACAGAAAACTGCTGCAGCACAGGCTGAAGAGAGTAAGAGGCAGCAGAAGGCAAAAACAGGACCGTGCGTAATGCAGCATGGGCAAGGAGTGACCTTGGGGCAAAGCAACTCGGTGGCCAGCAAGGGAGCGAGCACGGGACCACAGAAGCACCGGGAGTGCAGTCTGCATCCAGAAAAGGAGCGTGCCTGGAGGACAGCTGATGACAGGAATGAAAACATCTTGTGATAAACATGGACTTCCCTCCGCCTCGAAATCCCAAACCCATTTGTCAGATGGCAACGCACAAAGTTACATTTGCTCCTGGCCCTGTTGCTCCTTGTTGCTCAAGTACCCCAGGAATGTAACACCTGACAAAAGTTTACTTAAAACCTCTCAATTTACATCAGAACTGCTTTCCCTCCAAAAAGGAAAATTCCACTCTTCCTTGTCCCCATCCTATCTCACAATTCACCTCTTGCTGGCCAACAGCTCTCAGCCTTTTCCTATTCCTCAAACATTAAATCATCTCAGCAAGGAAGCGCCTGGCTCTTGCCTTGCCCCCAGGTCCAGTTTTCGTTCCAATGTCAGTGATATGCCCTTCCTCCTCTGCAGCACCCTTTTGTGCACAGCTAAGCTCATTCTTCCTCCTTTGCCACTGCCTCTGTCAGCACACACGCTCTGTAGTAGACAGCCAGGGCACCGGAAGCGTTTAATACAGAGACCCGTAACAACCTGAAAAATACCCGTGGCACAAATGCACTCCACTTGCCACGGTTAGTGAAACTCTGACCTTGTGTCGCAGCACATCACTGAGCAATTCCCATACAGGGGAAACATAGCACTTCCTGTCAAAATAAAACCTCCATATTTGTGCCTGTCACGAGAAATAAGCCAAATTCTTGACTGGGGGTGCAGGGGATGGGGGGCGGTAGGGATAATGTACTGTATTTCAGAGCCATTTCCTTTGGTTAAAAAGAGTATTTAGAAAAATCAAACCAGCCAGAGCTTTAAAATAATAACGAAAAAAAAAGTCTAAAGCCAGGGGGCTTTCCCGCTCCCTTTCCACAGAAACAGAAACACCTCGTCACCCCGCACCCTCCTCAAACCGAGAGCGTAAGAAGCCTCGGCGCGGACACTCACGCAGATGTGCCGGCAGTCTGATCGTGTCTTCCTCCATCCTGATTGCTTGAGGCACTGGGACATGTAGTGGCGACGAGGAAGCGTAATTTGGTACTGGGCTCACTGGAGGTGTGTACGAAATTCTTTCCTGCTGTTAAAAAGAAAGCGGGGTGGGGGGGGTGGAAGGAGAAAGAAAGAGAGGAAAACGTGAGCTTCGGAACAGAGGTGTGAAACCAAGGGGCCGGCGCGGGGGCAGGGGGTGGAAGGACGGACGGAAGCGTGTGCTCGCGGCAGGGTGAGCAGCGCAGCGATGCGCCCGGCCAAGCGGGCGGCCACGGAGCTCGCGGCCCCGCCGCTTTCAGGGCGATGGGTTTAGCTGCCCAAAGGCCCGCGAGGTTTCCAGGGGTCTTCTCAGAAATTTGCCGAGGGAGGAAAGGGAAGTGACACACAAGTGGGGAGACTCTGAGGGTTTTATGCTGGCGAAAATCTGACAGCCACTCCGTGATACGCGCATGAGCACCACTACAGAAAGTGCCAAAACCACTTAATCTTACACTAACAAGTCAGTCATGAGCTGAGCACATTTATAAACTATTTAACACTTTACTCCTTCATAGCATTTTAACGACATTAATTAGTTTTGTCTTTGCCACAAAAATCATACTCGCATCACTTAAAACTACTCTATTTACCATCGAGTAATTTAGTACTTTTTTTTCCTCACCTAAACTAGTTACTAACACTTTTCTTTGAAGTAGTTTAACTTGCAACCAAATAAGTAAGCCAGCACACAGAAAGCAGCTACGCAAGGATAGTCAAATAGAGTTAAATGACAATTTGTGAATGTTGCATTAGTTTCATAATTGCCACTGTTAGGTTTTTATTTCTGAAAACGTCTGCCAAGAAATTTAAGACTGAAATTTCATCTGATCTGACGGGAAAATTCTTCCATATTCTAAGCCTGTACTCCAATCGCAGCACAAATTATAAAAAACATTATTATAAAAAACAAAATTATAAACAAACATAGCCACAATTTTACAGGAGCATAAAAAAATCATTATCGTATGCTTCCTGGAAGGCAACACGTGTTATTCCCCAAAACCGTGCTGCTGACATTTAATGACAGCAGTGCAAACAGCGTGGATTTACACACATACAGAAGCAAAATGAGCCACCTTCATTCACTTCTGAGCATTTGCAGGAGAGCACATGTACAGCTCCACACCCTGACCCCTGTCTCTGGCAAATGGAAAAGACAAACTTGGTGCTAGAGCAAGAGAAGGTAATTACTTCCATTACAAACCACAGCACTATCATGGATGTGCGGCGGGGAGCTAGACTGAGGCCGATCGAGGCACATGCAGAACGTAACGTTCGCACCCTCGGCACCATCAAAGGGAAGAAGAGGTTTGTACAGCGTGAGTAAATAACTAAATGTACCAAAGCAGAAAACTCTTCAGGTAGACTAGGTGACACGTCCAAAAAAGAAATGGGACGTGGAGCACCTAGAAAGTCTCGCATCACTCAGCCACCACTTCAAAGCAAGCCCAGCTCATTCTGGCAAGAGGTGCTGCTATCATGTTGCTGCTCAGGAGCTCATGCAGAACCAGAAGTCTCGCCTCAACGTCCAGAGTCGCACCACTATATTACAGCCACCACTGCTGACAGTCATGGCAGAGAAGACTGACGGCATGTGGAGAATAAATTATCCATGTCGACACTAACTATTGTGGGTTTAGATGGAACGGGAAGACAGGCCTGGTTCACTCCACCACCACTTTGTTGTCATTTCGGCAAGTACAGCTTCCGTGGCTTTCAGCTCAGTACTTTTTAACCAGAAATTGTTCAATCTGTCTTCCAGCCATACAAAACCCTTTAACACCTTACCATGTCCACTCAGTTTCTTTCTACTCAGCACCGTCCATGAAACAGCAATCCACTAGCTCATACAAATTCAGCTTTTCTTAGTTAACAAACAGGGATGTTCACTGAGACATGCTGAAAGACGCACCTGTGGAGCCACAAAACATCACTGTGCTTTCAACCCAGGCAACTGCTTCGCCGACCCGAAGCGGCTGACCCTACACTCCACGCTCCCGCGGGGTGCAGCCCGACGCCGTTCCGCAACCTCGCTGCCCACTCGCACCCTCTCACCACTGGTGCACGCACCAGCGACGGGCAACGAGACCAGCCACTTCCCAGCATTTCCTGCTGTGACCCACAGCTCAGACAACAAAACAAGCAGCTGCAGCGTGGTTCGATTTATTGAATGAGGTGTTTATAAAAAGAGGAACATTTCTGAAACACAGCCACACAGATGCCTGCCTCTGCAAACAGGCACTAGAGGATAGGTGGGAGACCTGAAGTCCTTTTCCTCCCTCCCAAAGAACGCAGGATACAGTCCAACCTCAGGCCACGTTTCGTGCTCACAGAAATACTGAATCACTGCAGCAAAGACAAGGGCTAAATGGCTTCAAAGGGCCTTCTCACTGGCCAACAGCAGGAGGAAAATGCGAGCAGAAGATGAAATGAAATCCAGACCCCTGTGCACTTCCCTCAACACCCAGGAGGTGCTGTATCAAACTAAGGCATTAAGCTTCTAGTAGCTGCTGCCTTTCTCTCCGCACTGATCAACCTCCTTAAGGCATACGGTAACCTGATTTATAACAAGACAGCTTCATTGAGATTTACTGTTATAAATACATACATTTGATTCATTGTTTCCTAGTATTCATAAGAACAGGGCAGTAAAACCAAAAAGAAGTCGTGGAAATGCATAGTTACTTTTTTCCACACACCCTGGCTGTCCACGGTAATGCGTGAATTGGTAATATTTGCAGAACACATTTCACAAGGCACAACTGGGAGCTAGCTATCTGACTCTTATTAGTGCCTTTGAAACGCCCTCTCTTACTCATCCCGCATGTTTTTCCAGCACCTTTAACCCAAATATCAAAGCAATTTACAGACATTAGGCAAGTCTTTTTCTTTTTATTAGACACACAGACAACCTGAGTTACAGAAAGAGCAAAGCTCAAATGAGCTAAGTAATTTCAGAGTTAAGATGTCTTGAAAAAGGACAGCACATGCCTCTCAAGGGCGATACATTTAACAAGTGCATCCTGAAAGAGCAACCCCTGTAACCGTCCTGGCCACATTTCCAAAAGATGCGGAATGGTAATGTCACAAGGAGGTCAAGGCACTGGGTCTGTGAAAAAGCGAGCTCCATCCCTGTTGGCAGCATTAGTCAGTAACGCGGCTGGAAGCAGAACTGCAAACACCAGTCCAGTTCTGCAACCGACCGTAGCTCTGTGCTTCAGCCACGCGCAGCCCCTGGCCTACACAAACACTCAAGGTCACATTTGCTCCTCCGCACTTTCTGAGGCTTTTTAGAGTCGCACTTCCAGGAGGTACCTCTCGTGCTCCCACCGCTGAGAACAGATTTGCTTTAATCTCCACCTGCCTATGGCAGCTCGATGGGATCCATCAAACAAAAACATGGCTGGTATCTTGTGCTTCTAAGGTTATGCAAGCAGACCACTCCGCTACCAGGAATTTTTCTGAAAGTTTCCTAACCAGTCAGTTGAATATTTCCCTTTCCATTAAGGCCAAGAATAGATGGTTCAATGGTAGAGTTGTTCAAGCAACAGCCTGGGAGGAAGGACAGGTAGTGCTCGTAGCAGAACCAGCATGAACCTTGTGTGTACTTGAGCAAACAGCCTTGCTGCAGCTTAGTCTACCGGTAAAGGAGACTAAATCAATACACATTTGGTGTGGTCCTTTGAGATTACTGGTGATGAGTGCTAGGAAGGAGCTCGGCATTACCACATTTCCAGATTCGACGCCTGCCAGGGGACTCTATAATAAACATTTAAATCCACAAGTGACCAAATGCTCAGCCCCAGACAACTGCCATCTACAAGCAGCTTCAAAACAGCAGCTCCCTAGTATTTTGCCAGTAGCCACAACGACATGGATAGAACAGCTGGCATATTGCTTGCTGTCATCGTTTTTTAAAGGCATCCTCAGCTCACAGTGAGTCAGGAAAGTTTCACCTTGACTACAATAACTGAAGAGATGCATTAAGTCAGCCTTCAGAGAGACCCTCCTTTGGGTTTACTCCAGCAGTGGCTGGTCTACTAGCAGTGCCACCGAGACAACCAGCCAGATCTGCTGAGACTGGGGCATGCTTTCACCTGCCCAATGTAGCAGGGACAGACTGAAACACAGTTAAGAATCAAGACAAGCTGTGGTTTTGCTCTCTTTGCACTGGAAAAGTACAAAACACTAAACATCCAGGTGCCAAGAAAACCTTAGATCAAGTCATCCTGTCTAAAAAAGGAAGGTAACTCAAAAGCTATACTGATCATTACTGTCTAGTAGGAGTGTACGTAACAGCTGACTAGACTCCTAAAGCCATCAAAGCACACACTGATTTCTGTTTGAAGAATTGGGATAGATCCTTTACAGACAAAATCTACCTGAACAGTTAGAAAATTGTCAGGAACATAAATAATTCATATTGCTAAAATAATAATTTTAAAACGTCAAAACTGCAAAATTAATTTGTAGTCACCTTTTACAGTTAAGGATGAGTGAGACTAAGTAAAAACAGCTTCACGCTTTTGCTAAAATTACACTTTTCTAAACTCCAAAGCAGCAGTCTTCATCATGAATTTTCTCCAGCTTGCAGTCTGATACTCTGCCTCTTTACCAACTCCACGCAGATGGAAGGCACGAAGAACATACATGTTTGTGCAGAAATGATAATAAAATATGTAAGAAAGCATGCTAAGCGAGCCCTCCTGTTGTCCCAACGACATGCCTAGTTCAGTAGTTGGATAGGATAGTATACAAAAATGACTTTTTTTAATTGATAAAGCAGAGAAACACATTACCTATGCAGCAGTTTTCAGGAAAACAGAATGGCCAACACAGTCTGCAAACACCCTGCGCTGGACATCAAAGGCAGTGGCCTCTTATCACTGCAAAAACCCTACTCCTACATTGCTTGTAACGACACTGCACAAGGCAAAGTTAACCACGGGTGAAAGCAGACACGCGCTTGCCCCTCAGGCTGCTGGTGTATGTGTGCCACTCCGCACCTGTCCTGATGCATCTGCAGTTCATCTTCGCTTCTCCAAACGGCCCAGACTCCCCCTGCCCCCCAGTGAAACGGGCACTACCACCAGGTGGAGATACAGCGATTTGTGCTGCGGGAACTACCGAGAAGCAAACAGTTAGAAGTGAAAACGGAGAAAGTTACCTGTCCTCAAGGGCCATCCTTGCTTACTCACAAGATAGTGGTAGTGGGATGCTGCTTTAAGGCAAGCTTCCAGATCCCTGGGTATCATCCCAAGTCCTGGCCTATAGGACACGCACCCAGAGAGGGCAGCACTGGCAGGTGTGCAGATGTTCTGGCGCTCTCTTGGATTTCTGAGGAAGCCCTAGGCTTAAAAAAACCCTGAGTAACAGCCCCTGCCTTGTTCAAATCCAGGTTTGAAACGTCTGGTTGTAGCTCTCAGGACTGCGAAAGCTGGTGTTCTGGACACAACACTGTATACTCCAAATCACAGAGGATGTTCTGCTCTGCCAGGACACGGGACCAGGGCTGCTATCTCTTTCAGCAAGCACACTGAGGCAGGGAAAAAGCGGAAAGACACCCAAGGGGTCAAAAATTGCGGGGAGCCTGGACGGGTCTGGTTTTGCTTCTGTAGATCCTTCCAGGAGCAGGTGCCTTGGGTATGGTAGAGGGGAAAAAATGGCCTTAGAGAAGAGGGTTGCTGGTGGGAATGAGGTGCTTGCAGGAAAGATTCAGAAGGCCCTGCACATCTGGGCACTCAGCAGGGCAATGCCAGCAAACCAGCCACAGGGTAGCACAGGGGACGACAGCAGGCGATTCAAGCAAGTAAATCATTAGGGAATCGAGGGGGAGGAAAAGGAAAGGGAAGGAAGACATTCATACAGTGTTCATCAGTGTTTTGTATGCAATGCTACAGCTGGGTACGACAGTCCAAGAGACCACTATGAGATGAGTTACAGGGTCTAACACAGGGAGGAGAGGGGGAAATCAGGGTCCCTAAGAGACTGTATGGCACCGGGTACACAATTAAAACATTTTGGGATTTTGGCAAATGTTATAGCTTGCATACTCCAGCTTCTGCCAGGGACAAAGGATCAGGCTCCAGAAAAAGCAAAGTAGAGCTCTGCAGTACCAGGGTGTGAATTCAACTCTCCACTTCCCTCCCTTCCCCCAGTTGCTGTCATCTTCTTAATTTCCATGGCAGACTACTCCTCATTTTTGATCCCATTAATATAGCAATTCACGTCAAATCTACAGCAGCATAATCAGCACACTATCAGTAATTAGAGAAATTAAAACAAACACAGCTCTCTGGAATGGACCTTATGCAAAGCAGCACTGGGAAAAGATTAACATCTCATTTCCTGTGCACAGAGAGCAGAGATTGTCTCGGTGACCTCAGTGATTTTGTGAAGTTCAGTTATTCCCTGCCTCTTCCCTTCAGCCTGCCTCTGACGAACCTCCCGGCACAGGGGCAGGAGATGGCTACCCTCTCACATTTCAAGCCTTACTCAAGCAAATAAAGATTAAAAAAAAACACCACAGAGGTGGAACAGTTCATCACAAAAGGAAAGAGGAAAGGAGACAGTGAGAAGGTTCATGCTTCTTCCAAAATGATTACAGCCACTGTTCTAATTAAATTAAAAACATACAGGCAGCAATATTGATGCACTCAAGTGCCGTGAAAAGGCAGCGTGCGGAGGTCAGTGTTGTTGTTGAAAATGCCACGACAAGGTTGCATTATTGTCTAAGCACTGTAAAATATCTCAAATTAGCAAATATAAATGAAGCAAAAAACAAGCTGAACCACATACTCAAAAAATGTTTCTTTGCCAAGGTCACTATAATATGGGGGAACAGAGAGTAGAAACAGGCTGTGGGAAGATAACATCAGGTCAAACTACAACATAATACTAACGCAAAGAGCTTTATAAGATTCAAGCAAGGATTAGTAATTTTTATTAATAATAAAGAATGTTCTCCACAGATATCCCAGCTAGGCAGCACAAAATATATATGGGAGGAAGATTCTGGTTCAGAATTTGGAAGAGGAACCGTTGCACTCCAAAATTGGAAGCCTCATCAGTTTGAAGCGGGAGACCCTTCTACCCACCCTTCTGCAGTGAGGTTCTAAGAAGAGGCAGTGAAGCTGGGACTTGGACCACCTGAGCTCTAGTTCAAGGCAGAAGTCAATTACAGATTCAACTGCCTGACGTGAAGAAATTGTCTGCTCCCGGCTCCTTTCCACATGCGATTCCAAAATCTGCGTTATGGGGTTGTCACTGCAAGATTCCTCTGAAGAACTTGCTACTGACCTCTGCTTAAGCAGGGCATGGAGAAAGGTGGGCCACTGCTGTGATTCACAGGGCAACCCCTTTTGCGCTTACGTCATGGTTTTGTTAGCGTGCTCGTCTAGCACAAAGCACCACAGAAGGCTAAGAGGGAGAGTTTATTGCACAGCTAGAAAAAAAACAACACGTGAGGCTTTGAAGTACTGTGGCCAGTGAGTAAGCAGCAGGGAAGAAGGGGGAGCAGAGAAAGACTTTCCAGGCTTAGATATCTGTGCGTCAGAGATATTTCACTGCATCTTTTTCGCGTTCCCTTTTCTAAAACAGGGAGTGCTGGGGAGCCTCATCTCTGTCACATACGGCAGTTGTACAGCCCTGCCCGTACGCGTGGGAATTCACACCCTGAACACCCGTGATTGGAGTCATGCACTCATTTCAGAGCAAAATTTCTGGAGCCCATGAAAGTGAGATGGGAGAGCTAAGGGAAAACATGGTGTAGAGGGAGCTGCCCTCTCACGTGTTACGGGAAAGCAGAATCCTGGAGCTACTCTGCAGCGTCTCAAGACCGGCATGGCAGCACAAATGTTTTCACTTGGTTGTGTGATGGAGCTGTCACTGTACTGGCAAGCTGCAACGCTGCTATGTATTCAAACACATTTCCAGGACAAGCATCATTTCTGGTCTTTCTACAAGAGACGAGTGTTGCTTTCTGAAATTTTTACTGAAGCTACAAATCACTGTGAACAGGATCCTTCACAACAGAGGATACCAGATATTTCCATAGCGTTAACCACATGTCAGAACTGTCACATGGATGAGGTCAACTCATTCATCGCTGTGGATTATGTACGTGCCTATCAATTAAGTAGTGGAAAAACCATGGGAGAGTAATTCACATAAAAGTCATAGCTTCTTTTAATCCTCAGTCACTGATGGAAACAAAATTCCTAAGGAGCTAAAACACTCTGAAATACATATTTCAAAAACACAATTTAAAGATACAAGAAATGGCCCCTCTCGGCCCCATCACACAACTGGACTCTGCTCTCATCTATACTTGCAAAACACTCCTGCAATTTTTTAAAACAATGATTCTGGTCCTGATTTACATTAGTGGAACTAAAGTCTGCATATGGGCCTCAATCTTTATCTTCTCCAGTGTAGTCACTTAAGTCTACTCTCTCTTCTTATCTACATGAAATCAGTTTGAACCCAAGGGAGAACAGTGTGTATATATGCCTGCCTGGAAACAGACTGCATCATGATCTGCCATGATTATCTTATATCTGTCACCATTTGAAAATATAGGTACACCTCAAAATCAGCTACTATAATGAACTGGAAAAAAGTTGTTTATATTTGATCGTGTAGGTGCCTGCCCTGGTAAGCATGAGAACGTCTCTCCTCTACGAAGCAAAGTTATCCACCACTGGAGGCACTGAGAAGCCAACCCTGATCACAGGCTTGGGCTCTGGCATCAGAAGACCATTTCAGACTAGAGAACTGGTGTACCTGCTTCTTATCCTGTGAAATAACAGTTTAACCCCGCAAGGTTGACATCTTTACAACCTTCCTCACTAGCAAAACAAAACACTGTTGGCAGACACAGCACCACCGCATTTTCACAACAGCATTTAATCACACTTCAGACTTCTGGCAGACTTTCCGTGAAAAAGGACATGCCAAATACACAGATAAACCTGAGGGTGCCACGACGAGGTCTAACCCTACACCTTACACTTGTTGCTCCTAAAGGTTGAAGTGGTGCAAAAGTAACCCAGCATACACAGCATGGCAGGGAGTGTGCTATATCCCCTTGACCAACAACACCTCTAAGTAGGTAAAGGCAACTTCCAGAGAGGATTTAGGCCAGCCCGGGAAGCAGATAGCTATAGTAAGGGTTGTTTGTGGAAAAAATGGGCAGATCCACTTGGGTGCTTGGGAAAACTGAGCAGAATCCATGAAGAGAGAAAGACAGCCAAATAAAATACCCATTCTCAAAGACTGTCTTAATAAGCTAGTCCAGAAACAAGCAGCAATAGATGACTGCCACCATGAAATATCATATTTGACTCCCAGTATATTACACAAGAGGGAGTTCCTAAAAAGGACCATACTTACACTGACCTTGTCTACTGTACAGAAACTGGATATGGAAGAAACATCAAATTACAGTCTTCCTCTCCACCTACTCCAGCCACTTAGTTTAACACGAACAACATGAGATGAGTACGACTAAAAAAGGAAACTCAAGCTGACAAAGGAGAGTATATAAAAAACAGCTGGTAGGATTTCACTTGGAATACTGCATCCTGCACATTTGCAGGCTTTTCATTCTGCATCATATATGTACACACACACCCCTATATATGCAAGACAGACAAGTTTTACAAGAGTCAGGAGGTCTAGCTTACACAGAAGGAATAAAGGAACTACAGAGACGGAGGGAGATACGATAGATACAGCCCAACAGCCAAAAGGAAATAAAAACAGAGGAAAGGGAATATAATCTGGAAGACATATTGCAGAAGGATGAGCTAATAAGAAGCTGTGATTAAAACACTAAGATGCAACAGGAGACCACTGAAGGAAGCTGAGTTACTTCAAAAGAAATAAAATCTGCAGGCAGGTCAAGCTGTACAAGAATCGGGGTTTGTGGTTGTTTTTTTTACAACTTATTTAACAAGCTATTTAGCAGCTTTTGGAAGGTCTCTCCAGTCGGCAGTCTAAGAGTATGAGAATGCAAACCAGAAGAAAGTGAACTCTTTGCTGATCAATGCATCAGACACAAAATACTACTCAGAAAAAGTAAACAAACCACCTGGGGGATAGCATGGGGCACAGAAAAATCTTTTATTTCCTCTAAAACCTGGTCCTTCTGGCACAGAACCATTGGGATTGGCAAAACTCTTAAGGAGAGTTTTTAAATATGTTTGTACAGAAACAGCTAGCCATTGTACAGCATACCTGATTTGAAAGAAGATGACCTTTCACACGTGTTTGAAAAGAAGCTGAAGCTCCCGAGCAAGCCATCCTTTTAAGAACAGGGAGGTGTCAGCAGGACAGCAGAGCCTGAATTCAACAATATGGTCTGTATTCCAGGGACAATGACAGGGTCAAGCGATGGCTCTTTATTAAATGCTTTCTCCGCCATTAATGCTGCACACTCTAATGATTTGGCCATTACCATTACCAAAACCTGCAATGTCCCTGCCTGGAGCTAATAAGTAATGAACTAAGCAGGTGAATATTCTGTTGTGTAAGGAGAGCTATTAGCAACCCTTTCCCAACTGCTCTGAAAACAGGAGATGCCTTCCAGGTATGACCTGTCCATGTGACAGGCTACATCCCACACAGCCCTTATTCCTTCACTCTGGAAATTCCAGCAGCACTCCCAGCGCTAAGGAGGGGAACAAGTGGATCACCCCCTGCATTGTGCTGCTGTACGGGGCTGGGCAGCAGATGCCACACCGCAAAGCACACGAACAAACAAGCTCCACAGAAGAGGTTTGAAGAGAAATGGTGAGGAGGACAAGAGCCTGCTCCCAGACCTGCTACTGACTCTGCAAAACAAGTTGCGGCATTACCACAGCCCTCACTGCCTCGGTTGTGCCGACAGGGCAATGGGATAACGCTGAGCCCACAGGTCTGTCAAGCCCTGGGATGGCTAAGCACAAAAATCTCAGTTTAGCTGCTGTCCTTCTGCCACAGCTTTTCCTGTTCGTTAAGTTCCCCAATTGTTTTAATTGTCCCTTTCAACCTTTGCATCGCGTTTTGTTCTTCCTCAAATTATTATTTTGTTTTAGCTCACAATCCCGAAGCATGGGTTATGATGTTGCTCCTGGCAGAAGAGAAGTGCTGAAATTACACTCTGGTTATCTTTGGCTTGTTTTCACAGCTAAGCATTGCTGGTTCACAACTGAATGGTCACTGTACTGAGAGCCACTCCACCCTTACCACAAGACTGCTTATGAGCTACAAATATTGCCTCACTGCATAAGTGACAAGCTTGGAAACTGAGCCAGCTGAAATGGAGTAAACTGCAGCCACCTCTAAGAAAAAAAGAGAAAAGTACGAGTCCTGGGCCCGTTTTGACTCATTCTGAAGGCTCGTCCTCATTATTACACTATTTAAATATGTCCTATAATACCTCTACCACTTTCCTGCAATGAAGAGAAGGATTATTACACTCACCTTTACAAGCGGAGGGACCGAAACATATGTAGATTAGGTCATTAGCCTATCAGGAGCACAGGGGCTGAGCAAAAACCTACTTCAACACCTCAGAAAATAAAATCCTCTCCTAAGAACTCTATCAGGATCTGAACCCAACTGTTAAGACTTGACATTTATACTGTGATAGCACTTAGAGGCAAATCGAACTACGGGGCCGTTGTCTAAGGCACCACAGAAACACGGAGCGGAGGACAGCCCTGAAGAGCTCAAACCATCAGGACAGAGAAACACCAGAGGAAGAACCTTTCTGAATCCTGTTTTACAGTTAGGAAACAGAGGTGCAGAAGAAGCAGGAACTTGCCTAAATCCCATTTTGACCCTCCAGCCACATGGCCACGAGCACCTCTCCTATGAGGACAGGCTGAGAGAGTTGGGCTTGTTCAGCCTGGAGAAGAGAAGGCTGCAGGGAGACCTGATTGCAGCATTTCAGTACTTAAAGGGAGCCTATAGGAAAGATGGGGACAA